>Ga0136643_10009296_pt1 | contig 14453 bp, 6 predicted proteins | sample TergutLab28metaG_FD_96883 | JGI IMG/M metagenome (GOLD analysis project Ga0136643, IMG submission 96883) | Labiotermes labralis P1 segment gut microbial communities from Petit-Saut dam, French Guiana - Lab288 P1 (version 3) (version 3) | ecosystem: Host-associated > Arthropoda: Insects >... | reverse complement strand
ATAATGCTGTCAGCAGGATTCGAACGAGCGATCTCAGCAATAATGCGGCCATAGACCCACGCCTTAGACTGCACGGTAACTGGAATCGGCCTATCTAACGGTAACATCACGAAATTCACCTGCAGAAAGTGATCAAAATTATGTAAAACCTCTCCCTGGATAGTCTCATGCCGACCTATATTGGAGACAGGGACTCCAGAATAAAACTTACTAGCGTCATAGCTTGAGCCAACTCGAACTGTAGTCTCTTTCATTTATACACTCTTAATTAACAAAAAACGTGTAAAATTGTTTTTGTTTTAAAAGTAACACGAACACGGCTCTCCGTATTGAAACAGGAATTTAGAAATGTTACATTTAAACAAAAACATATTTTACAAACGCACATCAGTCGCAGCATGAACTGTACTAATGAGTTATGACTGCTGTCTGAAATACTCATAGTATCCAGCTTCCGGTCTGATGGCAGTAAACAATGAAGCAGTCGGTCCAGGTACGCAAATTCTGGCATTTACACAGTTCATAGAGAGAGCAACATACGATGTATTAGCACGGCGAAAGTGCAAGTTTTGAGGCTGCGTCTACCAAATTGTACGTCGACAGTTACACTTAAAAACATATAAGTAATTTGGGGGACAACGAGGGGTAAATTATCCCCCAATACTGTTTCTACCTAAGAATATTTTTTTTTTTGGCTACTGAGTCGAAGAAGGGCAAATAAAAATTTTAATTTTAAATCTTATTGTTGCACCGTGCATTTTTGTAGAATCACTTTTATTATCAACCAACAACTGTACTTATATAACTTTCACATAAAACACTTTAAAAACACTTAAAATCACTCCGACATGTTTCGATCTTGTCAGATTATCATCAGGGAGCTTTGTTGCTTGCAAAAAAGAATTAAATTGTGAATATTGTAATATAACTTTAGCAAGGAACAACAAAGCTCCCTGATGATGATGTGACAAGATCGAAACATGTCGAAGTGATTTTAAGTGTTTTTAAAGTGTTTTATGTGAAAGTTATGTAAGTGCAGTTGTTGGTTGATAATAGAAGAGAAAAAAAATTTTAGGTGACAGTGGGGGAAAGGGGCGCATGTATACTAAGTGATGATTCAAACAAGTCTCCCCCCCCCTTTTCTAACTTGCCGCCTTCGTAAATTTAAATTTATAAATCCCCAAATCCCATGGTCGAATTTATTTCCTCATCCCCCTTCCCCCTTCTCAATGTTATTATCCTAAGATAATAACTTCCGAAGAATAGGATAAAATTAATAAGTAACACGTTTGAAACTGCAAGAAATTGAAATCTGCCAAACAGAATTCGATCTCATGGTCACTTAAAGCACAAGTCCAGTATGATACCTCATGCTCACGTAAAGCACAAGTCCAGCATGATAACTCATGATCACGTAAAGCACAAGTCCAGCATGATATCTCATGGTCACGTAAAGCACAATTCCAGCATGATACCTCATGATCACGTAAAGCACAAGTCCAGCATGATACCTCATGGTCACGTAAAGCACAAGTCCAGAATGATATCTCATGGTCACGTAAAGCACAAACCCAGCATGATACCTCATGGTCACGTAAAGCACAAGTCCAGAATGGTACATTATGGTCACGTATAGCACAAGTCCAGAATGATACCTCACGGTCACGTAAAGCACAAGTCCAGCACGATACCTCATGGTCACGTAAAACACAAGTCCAGAATGATACCTCATGGTCACGTAAAGCACAAGTCCAGCATGATACTCCGTGAGTTAAATTGAAACTGTTGTTGGATTGTAAGTTTAATTGATCTAAATGTAATATATTAATAGCAGAATGTTAATACTCGTAGGAGCAACAGACAATGCAATAGGAGAGCAGTTTTATATGTTCTACCCGGATCTCGCCGTCCTGTTGCACACTAGCACTCTGTACAAGAATTCTCTACTCTCAAAATGGCAGCAGAAAGTTTCTTGAAAAAAAAGTTGCCACCTATCTACGAAACTATAATATGTCACATCAGAGAAAGCGTTATCCTTGAATTCTAGTCCTGCTTCCTCTTAGAAAGAGTATGGCCTGTTTGTGTTGTCAGTTTCAAAAGAACATTATTAATTAAACTAGAAAGAAAGTTCAAAGCAAGCTGGCAGTGTTCCATTACAAATTATAAATCATAAAAGTAGAACTAAAGATCAGGCATGGCTTTAACAATTATTATCTATTCATCACGTGACCTATGTGAAGACAGGTTGTTCAGCAGGCCATGCATAAACACTGTTCCCCCATCTCGTGCCATATAAGTGTGTAACTTTTTAATGTCGAGGCACGCATTAGTAACCATACGTAAATATCCAAGACAGTGAAATGGGGACTTATTTGGAGACATAAACCTGTCATAGATAAGGGCTCCCGTTTGAGTGTACTTATTTGTTTCAAGGTTGACGAGAGAAGAGATATATCGTACTTATCCTCTAACAGTTTAATTTTACTTGTGGCACTCACTACACACGGATGGATGTCAAAGTGACCATAGTGTGACAAAGAAGATTGGAGGACGGGTAGAAGGTAAGAAAGGACAAATGAAATAAAGGAAGTATATGCTAATATTATGTTAATACTAAACACTTATTTATTTACTATAATATTATTAGCTCTGTTTATCACATATGCTTCTGAAGGTCTAGAAATAAGCTTCAAGTTCTCGCAGTCATTAATTGGTGCGCTGACGGCCTGATGTGAGAGATAAGGTGACGCATCAGCCGTTATCAGATGGAGGCGAGCTGAGCGAGACACGAACCGGGTGTATGAGGGGACGAGACGAGTCGATAGAACTTAACGTGTAGTTGTGAATCAGGTTAGCCCTGTACTTGTGCCGTGGTTAGAATGCTTCTTCAGGAATGTTGCTTCCCTTTTATGTGGTATTGCCGAAGGAGGAGTTCCGGGCAATCAGAACTTGTTAATGGCATACTAATGCTTCGTCAGTTGTACATTGCAAAATACGCACTTCTTGAACTTTTTCCTTTCAAGCTTCACACAAAGGTTTAGAAACTTTTTACCATGAGCTCAACTGTAGATCGTATGGACTGAAATGCGTGCATTACTTCATTGTTTATGCAATTTCAGTCCATTCAAGTATATCGTCAGAGCAGTCCGGGGGTTAGTGAAGAAGAAAGTTTGCCTTTTTTCTCGTTAGACCAAAGAAATATCCCCTTATTAGTTTGTAGCTACACGATTATGTAGTATACAGAATAATATTTAGTTAATACACTACGGACTGACAGCGGAGTATAGTGACTACATTATACTTTTTGCCTGTAACTTAAATTCCTGGCTACGTACTTTAAATCCCAAATAAACATATGAAATTACACCCAATATATTCTGGAGGTAAATCGTTTGGAAGGAAATGCTATCTATCGGCCCCTATTTAAATTCACAACAAATTAACTCACCAAAGCATTCATTCTTTGTAAGAACGTCCTTACGAAGCTGACAGTCGCTCATCTGGACAGTATATCAAAGGCCTTTTATGTAAACCCTATTTTTCATTACAGTGTTAGCAACAGTCCACCCCTGGGGGTATCAGACCCGTTAACCCTGTCGTAACCTATTTTTTTAGTATTATCCTTCCATCTATGTCTGTTTCTACCAAGCAGCCATTTCCCTTCATGTTTCTGTACCAGAGTTTTTCAAACTTTGAAACGTTCCGTGTATCCCACCTCCATTTAGTCGGTCATTCTAATATCTCTACAGGTTTGTTTTATTTCCAGCCAGTGCAGAAATCTTAAATTTCGTATTCCTACATGTTTCGGCAACCCTTTGTAGACATAATCAGCGAGATGTTTACATAGCTGTTGTAGACATAATCAGCGAGATGTTTACATAGCTGTTGTAGACATAATCAGAGAGAGCTGATTACATAGCCGTTTATAAGGTCTGTTGAATAGTACAAATAACGGATTTTTCTTTATGCAATATTTCCAATCCCGAGCTTCTCAGGGAGTCACGCAGTGTGTTCTGGTGACGGTCAGTCTACATTGCACGTAGTGTTACGGCTTCTGGACTTTGTCCATCATCTTTTTTTTTTCCGAATACAACCGAAACATTTAACAACACGAGTTCACTTCCGCCCTCAATCACACATCCTTCAGCAACTGAGAACACATCTTTCTGACGGAAACAGCTCAGTAAACGCCGTCACATCTTCACACCTGACGATAGAAACGGATAGAGCAAAATGTGTCTTGTATCATATTATTGACGGTTGTGAAAGATACAAGTTTCTGATCCTAAAGAAATGTTGGTACACTTGGCACTTGCAGGAAATATAAGCACTCAGTATTATATCACTAATTACTTATTATAAAGATGTGTGGTGTCAGGTTCTGTCGATTTTAGAAACTAAGTTTAATGATAAAAATAATAATAATTATTTTTATTATTAGTTAGGTTTTATTCTTCGAGTGCACAAAATTGCGTGTGTCAGTTATGTCACTGAAGTGTGGCTTTATGATTTACTGTATTTATAGAGTTAAGTGAAAAAGCAAGCAGAGGGTACCAATATGATAAAACTTTAGTACGTAATGTGTCCGTGCGTCAAAGGGCCATTTACAATTATGTAGTAAAGAAACAAATGTACATCGGTAAAATATGCTGCAACATGTAGGTGATTGCTGTTTTAAAGCGTAGATGATCAATAATATGCGTTAAAGCATAGGTGATCAATAATATGTGTTAAAGCATATTTTACCGACGTGCATTTGTTGGTTCACTACGTTAAGTGTTAACAGTGTGATGTATTCTCTAGGTATAGGCATTAATTTTGTTTTATGTTTGCCATCCCGAAGTGTTTAACACATATATAAACATACAATGATGTATCAGTCAAACACAAAAACCTTTACTATGTTTATTATTGTATTAGGGCAACATGTTTCGATTGTATAAGAATCGAAACATGTTGCCCTAATACAACAATAAACATAATAAAGGTTTATATTATAATTAGTACCGTCAATACACAACATCTATAAAACCAGATGCTTATTTACAACTCGGTTATTCTTGGCAACATGTTTCGGCCTTTAAACGGCTATCCTCAGGCCAACTTAGAACAATGTTGTTAAGTTTTTTATCTCAGTAATTATATCATGCCTCTACTTGTTTCGAGCACATGTGCTCGAAACAAGTAGAGGCATGATATAAACTTATTGTAAAACAACAATTTTGTACATCAAGTTGGTTAATTACTGAGATAAATATACTGAGATGCACGGTCAGCAAAACGTCAAAAAATGTTGTTAATGTACAGCCAAAATTGTTATCCAATGGGATCCCATTTTTACATTAAAACTTTATACATTGTGGAATTCTTGGTTCTGAATAAAACATTTAAAACAGTACGGTAAAATGATAAATATTCCAAACGTGTTTGTAGGGGCCTCACGGTACTCGTTATAGATGGTGGTGTGAACGTGTGTCGTTATCTCAGTAGATGAGTGCTAACACTTATTATTCCCTTGTGTGTAAGCACAAATATTACATTTGTGTGACTGATATCTGTTCGTTGTATTATTCACCAAGTTAGACTCCCGGTTCTTATAACTATGTTATCGAGTCCGTTATTGGTGTGCGTTGTCACAGGTTGTTAGGGAGTGGACACCATTTAACGGCCGCAATATGTCGCCAAGAATAACACAGTTGTAAATAAGCACCTGGTTTTTATAGATGTTGTGTATTGACGGTACTAATTATAATAAATATTGATGATATACAACGGGGTGGCCCCCTTCAAAAAAATAATAATAAAGGTTTGTTGTGTTTGACTGATATATCACTGTCTATTTATACACTACTTTTGTATTACAGATGCCTGGTATAAGAAATAATATCATTACTCCAATACAGTTAATTTATGAAAATTCAGGACTTGATTCCTACTCACTGCAGCTTATTCTAATATCTGTGTATATTATTTATATAATCGGGAATCTGTATAGTGTATATAGGAGACCTGAATGCAGGTATACACACAAAGCTCTTTCGTAGATCGTGGCTCGTTTTCCTCGTGGGCTGTTCCAGGTTTCTTCTAAACTTGCAAGTCATTCTCGAAGATTTATAACTGGGTTCATATGCCTTTTACCGCGAAATGCCGGCAGATGCGGACGGATAAGAAAAACTCTGCTTTACCAGAAAAAATGAGGAACCGGAGTCCGATATCTGCTATCAATCATCGTTACACAACCCACATTAGAAAATGGCCTCATAATTCCAAACACGTAGACCATATAGCCACGCCATCATTAACGCCATCTGTCAGTTCACCCAACCAGTCTTTATCAAGTGCTTATGTTTTATTGGCCGAAATAGCTGATGAGTTTACATGATGTACTAAGAAGTTAGCTGAAGTGCATAATTTTCTTGTACTATACCAAAACATAGGAGAAATGGAATAGAGCAGTCACGAACTGTGGTTTAAATCGCGGAAGGGGCAAAATATTCTATCTCGTCTCCAAAGGTTTCAGACCGACTGTGAGTCCCAACCAGTCTAAAATCCTCTGCGTCCCAGGCTTCTTCCCTGGCATAAAGCGGCCGGAGCGTAAATCTGACCACTCATCTCCATCTAGTGTCTAGGATACGAATGAGTGGAATTTATAACATGCACAGGAACAATTTTGTATCTAATTATTATCCCCGAATATGTAGAAGCGTCTAAGAAAAAAAAAACCCAAAATTCCCGTCTTCTGAAACGTTTCGTTTTATTCAATATTCCTTGAACGTAACAGTAAAAGAAAATATTCTTATAAAGGACAGTTTACCTATTCCCGTCTTCTGAACCGTTTCGTTTTATTCAATATTCCTTGAACATAACAGTAAAAGAAAATATTCTTATAAATGTCAGTTTACCATTCCTGATTTGTATTTTCTGAGCGTTTGAAAAGCCCCTAAATTTGCTCAGGCCAGCTGTTTCTATATTCATAGCGGGCTCAGATATGTGTCTTGAGCAAAAATCAGGGCTTTTGAAGTTCCTGGGGTGGGGGGGGGGTTTGCGGAAGGGGACATGGAAATAGAGACTTTGAGAAGTATGAAGAAAAGATTATGGCTCTCCGATGTACAGTAGTACCAACCCCTCCCAGAGGAAACCCCTGTTTGGGTTTTATACCACGCAAATGAAAGTAGCGAACCCCAACGTAACACTGCTACCTCTCTAACAACCCTCACGGCTTCACATCCCAGAACAACATATTTTTCAACGTCACTACTTTAACAGCCTCAAATCTCATATACATAATTTCTGTGTGCTAATTTCCTAAGTTGTGTGACAAAGGTTAGATTTCAGTGCGTGATTGTCAATAACGTCACGTGTGTTCTTGAAAATAAATTGTATTTGTGAAAGATGAATAAACTAATGTTTCCTTTCTAGCTCCTACCAAAATATTACAGAGAACTGTTACACCAGCATGGCACTGATTTCAAACAATGTATTCGTGTATGGAATTTCAAAGTGAGATAACCTTGCTTACAGAACTATTAGAAATTAAAACAGTTTCAGAACAGATGTTGCTGCTAAGAAAAATTAAACTTTTGAGCCGCCTTCCATAGCATAGGATGGCCGCTGAAAAATTACAAAATATTGCTTAATTGCGTGATACAACGTCTGAATATTCTTCGTATTTGAACCCTTAGGACATATCTTTTAAATACTTAGGCTCTTTCGTTAAAAATCGGTTTGAACTCAGATGACAGCTGGTGTTTTTCTATACTATGACACCCTACAGACTAGTTTGGGGTTACCCACTTTCCGAAGGGCCGTAGTGTTTCCGTCTTTCCCCTGAATGCGTTTTGTATTCCCATGCCCTAGTTATTTCAAGATTCGATCTAATATCATCTCATTTTTGCCTAATGATTCCTAGTGAATTTCTTCCTAATAGATTTTTGAGTTAAAATTGTTAATTTCCCTTCTTCTGTAACCAAACTACAACCCTTGTTCTTCAACGTTTGAAATTCACGCAGTTAGTCATTCAGTCAGTCAGACAGACAGATAGACAGTCACAATCCATATGAGACGTTCCACGTTCCGCCGACAGAGAGAAGGCTCTCCAACTTACAAACCAACTCTCGGTCTTTGAATGAAAGAGAAACCGAATTTTCCTGGCACTGTTGATCTGTGTTCTAGACAACCTTGCCACATCGAAATTTAATACGTAAATTTTCTTCTAGTTGTTATATAACTTGTTTCTAAAATGTTGTTATGGGAGAATTTTAAATTTCAAGTCCAGAATTAATTACTAGACTAAAGAAGATGTCTTGACGTACCACATAAGGTACCCTGGCATGTGGGTTTGTTCTAGTTCAATAGGCTGCCTGCACGGAAGTATGGAGCACAGAGCTTTAGGGCAATGGATTAGTATCGCATCTTAAACAGGAATACTGAAGTGTTTTGTAGAAGGGTACGGCTTACCCCTTATAGAATGCTACTAATTCTGTGTAGCACCTCCACAGAATTTTCTCAACTAGCGCATTCCTTAGGCACAACTCGTGGTAACATCTGAAAAGAAAAATACTTAAAACCAAAAACCCCTTTGGAGGCAAAAAATTATTGCAGAAACAGTACTTTCTTTTGCCATATTAACAATAAAAATGAGATAGGAAAAGCATAAAGGAAAAGTAACACTTTATTTTCTACTGCTAGAAACTACTCAAATGAGATGGGCGGGTCATGTATCACAAATGGGCGAGGCGAGAGGAGAGGTGAATACAGGGTTTTGGTCGGGAAACCTGAGGGAAAGATATCACTTGGAAGACTCGGACGTAGTTGGGAGGATACTATTAAAATGGATCTTTGGGAAGTGGGATGGTGGGAATGGACTGGATTGATCTGACTCAAAAAACGGACAGGTGGCGGGCTCTTGTGAAGGAGGTAATGAACCTTCGGGTTCTATAAATTGATGGGAATTTCTTGAATAGCTGAGAACCGGTTAGCTTCTCAAGAAGGACTCTGCTCCATGGAGTAAGTAAGAATCTACTCAACTAGTATTACTCACTGGGTAGTTAGATCCAAACTACCAGCCAAATTAACTACCTAATTATTTACCTCAATTACGCAACCAATGCAATAATTTAATTAATTTTGCCTGTTGTGTTGTATGGGTGTGAAACTTGGTCGCTGACATTGAGGGAGGAAAGGAAGCTGAGGGTGTATGAAAATATGCTGTTGAGGAGAATCTTTGGACCGAGGAGGGAAGAGATAACGGGGGAATGGAGGAGATTGCATAACCAGGAGCTAAATGATTTGTACTCCTCACTAAATATTGTGCGGGTGATAAAATCGAGAAGAATGCGATGGGCTGAGCATGTGGCGCGTATGGGTGAGGAGAGGGGAATTTATAGGATCTTGCTGGGGAAACCGGAGGGAAAGAGACCACTGGGGAGACCTAGGCGTAGATGGGTGGATAATATTAGGACGGATCTGCAGGATGTGGGATGTGGGTATATGGACTGGACTGGGCTGGCCCAGGACAGGGATGGGTGGCGGACGCTTGTGAGTGCGGAAATGAACCTTCAGGTTCCGTGAAATGCCGGGAATTTCTTGACAAGCTGCATATCAGCTAGCTTTACAAGAAGGACGCAGCACCATGGAGTAAGTAAGTAAGTAAGTAAGTATGCAATAACTTAATGGGGCACAGTCCTTCTTCTGAAGCTTGTACGTCCCTAGCTAGTCATGAATTTCCCGTTTTCCCGCCAGTTATTTCATATGAAGATTAAATTACATTAAACAGAAATCTGTATGTTCTTCCACTGTCACCACAACACGGTACGTCCCCAGGTTACAGATGGATGAAATGGCCCCAATTTACGGTGGATATCTGCTAACATATTGAAGAAGGTATGGACAGCCAACAAGGGGGAACACGCAATTCATTTCCATAGACATTCCTTCGCTCTCAGTAACATAAAACATAGCTACTTATGTCTGCATAGTAATAATTCAGACACGTCTTAATCCGCCACCGTCAACTCAGAATCCAGCACTGATCGCACTGGTCTGGCATGGCTCCGGTTTGGAACGCAAAGTTGCGAGGGATTTTGTTGGAGCAGCGAGAGACATGTTGGAATGTTGGGGCTCTCCTCTCCGCACCAGAAGTTTGTTCATTCAGGTTCGTACCTCTTTTTATTATTCCTCTTTTCTCTCAACAGTACACCATTTCTCTTTATTAACCTCCCTTTTTCCCTTTCAATACAACTTGTCTCACATTTTACTTATTCTTATTTCACACAGTATGTCGGAGAAGTAACAACAACTCTTGGCAGATTGGTAATGTTCACCTGTGCTAATAGACATCGCTGTCACCTGACAGCGTTTCCTTTCATAAATTCTCTCTTTGTCGTTCGTAGGAACCTGAGAAATAGCAGCAGTATCAGCAGACAGTTATAATAATTTGACGTTCAGGTAACCGTGCATCGTGAAAAATTCTTATAATAAAACCAACTAGATGCACTAATATCTCAAATTTATTTTTGGAATAAAGCTCTACATGTTTCGGACAGTTCCTCTGTCCATCATCCGGAGTTTTTCACTGTACGCACAGCGACGGTATATGTCATACAGGTTTTGCTGACAGTTTGCAAGCAGGATCCTGATCCTGCTTGCAAGCTGTCAGCAGACCTGAATGACATGTACTATTGCTGTGTGTACAGTGAAAAACTTCTGATGATGGACAGAGGAACTGTCCGAAACATGTACAGTTTTATTCCAAAAATAAATATGAGAAATTATTGCATCTAGTTGGTTTTGTAATAATAATAATAATAATGTACGCAGATTTGTCCCTGAATCTCTGAGCCATTAGGACACATGTGGAGGTGGCAACATACCTGAAAGCATTATTATCTACGCCATTCGATGGAATGAGTAATCGGCTCTACCCTTCAGAAAAGCGTCTCCAGCAACCACAGAAAGGAAGTGGGGTGGGCCCCAAAGCCGGTTCGGGTATTGAAAAGATGAGAAAATGTCGTCTTCTGCCGAAAATCAAACCTCGATTCTACGGACGTCTCATCCGTGGCCTATCACTATACCAACTCAACCAACAAAAACAACGACAACAACAACAACAACAACAACAACAACAATAATGTTTCTGTATGAAACACTCTTGTGTGAGTGAGTGAACGGATGAGTCACACTGCGGTTGCCATGTTTACCACTTTTCCAATGTTCATTTAGGGCTTTGTTGGTGCGTGACGTAACACTTTGGTTTTCATGTTGTCACCAGATGACAGTACACTCTTGGTTAAGACAGAGCTAGGTTTGTGTGTGACGTCAGACTGTGGTTTGTTTGGTTTCCATGAGTAACGTGTGTTGGCGACGGAGTGCTTCAATATTCCTACACTGCGAACGACGGCACGTGGCTATTCGGTCAGTTCGGTTCTCATTCATTAACTGGTTGGTTTCACAGCACAATGGTCGTCACAAAACTACTACTACTACTACCATCTCCACCACCACCACTATTATTATTATTATTATTATTATTATTATTAATTTTAACACAATAAGACGCTTGTCCATTGAGAGGATGTGGAAGACATCCTGTAAATTAACCTTTGTGTAATATAATGTTAAATAGTGTACGTCAACATAATCACTTTATTACTCAAGGTAATTATAAAGCTACATGTTTCGACTATAGATTAGTCATCCTCAGGCCTATTTTGTCAATTGTGTCACAAGATGCTATGCACATTTTGGATCCCATCGTGTTTACATCCATGGAATACATCACATTAAATCGTTTGTCTCTAAGGGCGTGACGTGCAAATTGTGTTTACAAGAGTGGGATACATAAAATTGGATCATTTGTCTCGTAAAATATATTATACAAGTTGTGTCTAAAAAGTCAAACTATGTATTAACGGTGCATTGCTGTTCACCATTTGGAAACATGAGTCCCGTTACCGTCTGGTTTTTTTTTTGAGCTATGGGATACTGTATATTTACTGGTGACGTCGGAGTACGTCTTTGTTGCTGCTCCGTGGGAGTGGGTGTGTTATCAAATGATCTCGCACGCCGAAATATTGGATAGTATTTCTGGTAAGGTTCGCTGCTTGTTTCTATTGTTATGGTGTTACTGGACGGATAAGCTTCCAGTTATGATTTTCTCCTGACCCATGTGTTCCAACTAGCGGGTTGCGGGCCGCATGAATTCGGTCATGTTGTTTATATGGCTTGGGGCCACATTCGTAAATAATATACTACAAATATTACACAATAATTCAGTAGGTTAGGTCTAATACTTATTGTAATTTTGACTCATGTGGTCCATGAACCAGTTAAAACTAATGAGTGTGGCCCTTTGCCAAAAGAGGTTAGACCCTCGTACCCTATGCAGTCGTGGACAGCCGATAGGGGTTGGTCTTGAACTTCAGGGTTTGGCAGAAGACCCACAAACGCTGACCTCAGGAAAGTAGCAAATTACTTAATGCTACACATGGCCTGAAGCTTGGACGGGTTGTTGGAATGCCCTTCCCCAGTGGCAAAACGGCGCAGGCGTGAAAGTGATCACTCACTTCTATCAGCATGTGTACGACCGACAGAAATCATCGAAAGCGTGTTCCACTTGTTGTTAACATTTAAAGTAAAAATGAAATTAAAAACTAAAAATACACTGTTTGGTAACTTGTAGAGTTTACAGAACGTGGCACATGTTGATACCATTTCGGCTTTCAGAGGCTAAAATATTTAGTACAAAGTCTGCTAAACTTTTATCGTGAAAATAAACATATCCGGCCATGGTTCCCGTATAAACCAGTTTTTCCACTGTCATACATTACACAACACGAGGGATTAAATAAAACCACAGGCTCAATAAGTACACATGTTATGATGACTTCTTGAGAGGCAGCTGCATACGTTAAGCAGAGCTACTACCTGGCCAGGTAGAGACAAAGACTGTTTTACCGACCGCTTCTTGAGGACGGAATATTATACAACGCAAATGATAACATAAGCAATAAATTTGACACTAGAGAGAAATTAATTTCGATCTACAAGCCTGATAATCTTCCTTAATCATGAGATCAGAAAGCAAGCAGTTTGATATAGTGAAGAACGTCGTATCGAAATGAGAAAGTATTATGCCATCGGAAATTGATTAGGGTAGTCACATGCTACTGCAAGACGCGTAGGCCTACTTTGAGGTATGATTTGTCTGGGGAAGTTGATGATATGAAAAGCAATTACATATATGTCTAACCTTCTCATCGTGACGCAGGCAGTCAATTAGATTTTTACGAATATTTTAAGTGGAAAATTCAGCTCAACTCAGCGCTGTTTTTCGAAGGTTTCTATCTAAATGACAGTTGTAAACAAAAACCTCGTACTTATACAATTTCAAATCCTAATAATTAAAGGTGATCGGATAGAGTGGCTGAACTTGACTGATTTGGTTCAAGACAGAAACAAGTGGCGGTCTAATGTGAAATGGTATTGAAATTTGGGTTCTATAAAATGCGGGGAATTTCTTCACTCGAAAATGAACTGTCAGATTCTCAAGAAGGTCTGTACTACATGGAGGTAGATAGTTATAAAGTAAATAAATGATTTTGCTTGTTACATGACGCTGCATCGATTAAATTATGAAGTCTGTGATAACGCGCCCTTTTAACAGTGATAAACCGGGCTAAGGAATTTCATTATCACAAAACTTTTTAAGTACTATGTGTTTTATACTTTAGGTATCTGAGGACTGCCGAGCTCAGTGGTCGCGTGGTCTAGGCGTGGGTCTGCGGCCGCTGACTTGTTGGGATGCTAGTTCGAATCCCGCCGGGGTCATGGATGTCTGTCTCTTGTGAGTGTTATGTGCTGTCAGGTAGAGGTCTATGAGTCGGTCTGTTCATTCGTCCAGAGGAGTCCTACCGAGTGTGGTGTGTCTGATTGTGATCGCGGAGCCCCGTAAATGGATACCGTGACCCGTAATTGAGCCGACGCGCCTGAAGAAAAGAGTATCCTGGGATTAATCCAAAATTATTAATAAATACTATGACGCGACGCTCCATAAGTAGGGTTTCCAGGCCTACAGTTTTGAAGGAACGTGAAGAGATCTTTAGCCGTTCGAAAAACAAAAATTCATATAGAGAACGTGTATAATGTTTATAAATGTGTATAAATTCTGTACTTAAATAAAAATAACGGCCTTTCATCCGTGTTAAGATACCATCCATTTGAAAACACGGTTCAGCGACGGCGGTGCGTACAGTAAATACAATTCTTCAACGGATTAAGCCATTAAGATTAACATAACAAAACGAATCGATTATATATGTAAATGCTGCTGAATTGTAGTGTCACTGTTGCAGCTAAGTTAGTCATTATATCCAACTTATAACCTCTAATGAACACTTCATACAGTGCGTCTTTTAATTCTTCATCATCATCTTCTTCTTCTTCTTCTTCTTCTT
>Ga0136643_10009295_pt1 | contig 14453 bp, 12 predicted proteins | sample TergutLab28metaG_FD_96883 | JGI IMG/M metagenome (GOLD analysis project Ga0136643, IMG submission 96883) | Labiotermes labralis P1 segment gut microbial communities from Petit-Saut dam, French Guiana - Lab288 P1 (version 3) (version 3) | ecosystem: Host-associated > Arthropoda: Insects >... | reverse complement strand
TGGTGACATTCGAGTAAGGACCAGGGGTGACTTGACAGCTGTGGTGTGGAAGGACAAGAGAGACGTGTGCCTCCTGACAAACATTCACGATCCACCCAGAGAAGGCAATTATCGCGATGAACACGGGAATGCGATAAAGCCGGCAATTGTGGCAAATTATAACCGTCACATGGTGCATGTTGATAATGCAGATAGGATGGCCAATAGCTACACGGCCAGCCGTCGAACATGATGGAAGTGGACAAAAAAACTTTTTCCACCTGTTAGACCTGGCCATTGTCAACAGTTAACATCCTCTTATCTTCATGTGGTGGGAAGAAAATCTCACACAGATTTTTGACTCACCCTTATCAGAGAGATGCTGGCACAGTCTGGGCATGAGCCATGACCATCCATGCATGTAGGGAGACCAGCCTCAGCTTCTGATAACACCAGAAGACTGGACACACGTCACAATAAGCACTGGCCTGGCCGCAGTAACACGAAATGTCGATGTTGCATGTGATCAGTGGAGGGCGTGAAGCGAACGGTGATATACAGACGTGTCAAGTGTGACATGGTGCTATGTGTTGATCGAAAATTTTTTGAAGATTACCATACAAAGACCAACTTGTAAGACATCTATTCGTCCATCCTCTCTACAAACAGTTGAAGCCTTTGGCCACAATGTAAGTAAAAGAACGTGGATATTTAAAAGTTCGTTTAGAAACTTATCTTTTCCATTATGCAGTAAGGAAATTACAGCATTTTTAAGGCATTCTGAGTAATGTCTGTTTCCTTCCCCACAAAATGCTTTTTGTTTCACAAATTTATCCCGCTTAGTTCAGGTTTTGCGAATATCATGCACAAAATTTAAATACCCCACAGAAAAATTCGGCGAGCTGGGACGTACAGTTGGGATTTAACTCGGCATTTAAAGGATTAAGAAACAAGGCGGTATGTAAGTATGTGCATCAAATTTGTTATGACATTGGAATTTTGAATTGAGCAGGAAGTACTGATACTTTTTGGAAGAAACTGTTTATTCATGTGCTGGTGATGGCACATAGTTTATTCAGTGGACATGCAAATGCTGTGTGCATCAGGGTATGAAGGGTACTCCTTGTTTTTCAATGATAAAGGTAACATTCTTCATATACTTGCCACAAATGTGTGTGGGGAGAGTTGGGGTACAGCTCCACACATTAAACCTCAGCACTGGTTGGAGGCGAGCAGAATCTTTACACCTCAGCTGCTCTACCCATTGGGATGGCATTAAAACCTGTTTAATTTACATATAACATTTTCTGTCATATTAAAATGGAGTGAATGAATGAGTAATACAGTAGTACATGTTTCATCATAGTCTTTCACATTCAAAAGGTGTTCATCTTGGCCCTTAGAGTGAACAGTTTGTCCTGATGAACATAAATCGAAACTATATTAATAATTGTCCAATGAGATGCAACACAAAGCAGTCTATTTATTATTCTGCAAGTCCACTCTACATGTTTCAGGTGTCAGCCACACCCATCATAAGGAGCTAGCTAGCTTGGCCACGTTGGAGGGAGGTAGCTGCACAAAAAAATACGAACAGTAACGGAGGCTGTAGTTACAGTTTTGTGTACTCTTGATGATGAGTGTGGTTGACACCCGAAACATGTAGATCGAACTTGCAGAGTAATAAATAGAATGCTTTGTGTTGCATCTCGGACAATTATTAATACAGATCATCGATGCACGGAACCATATACATAAAATAAATCAAGGCATAGGACGCTTGTGTAAGAAGTGGGCTTCTGCGTTTAACCTGGTTACATTGTTACTTAAGAAGCCTTGGAGGGAAGAGATCAGTTGGGAGACCTAGGCACAAATTGAAGATAATGTTATTATTGGTAGCCCTGAACTGACAGTTTAGAAATAAAACAGGCCTTTTTAGGCTCCTTGCTGTCAACATAGTTTAACTAAGCACCATCATGCATTCTTGTCACATTTCATGAAATGTGATGTGCAACACAAAGAACGACAAGACTTGTGTAACACACTATGACAACAATGGCACCAACATGTGTTATGCAAGACAGTACACCTGAAACCTTCATACTTCGTTTGGTTCATGGTTGTCTCACAGCCAGTTAGCTGAATATGTTTCAATAAGATCATGGGATGGGAAATTCATTGGTAAAAATACAACAGTTAGTTAAAAAAGTCTTCACTTTCATTTCCATACAATACATAATAATGAAAAAGAAAGCTAATCATGTGTCCGTAAAACTAATCAATAAATACAACAAAGTTCTCATAAGAGTGTTCTTAGAGTATAAAACATTAATCAGGAATGTCCTCATCAGCTAATGTAAAATTATACTTTCACAGAGTAAAAGTCTATGCAGAACCAATTTATTTCTTCTTTCTGTCAGCTGTGCATTTTGGACAAAACCACTTCCCTTTAGGTTTTGTGGTCAATCCAACACAAGCAAAATGGAACCATTCAATTGGGCACTGAAAAAGAAAATACAAGAGTCAAAAAAAGAAATTTTTTACTGTAAATATTCACATGCCAAACACATTTAAGAGACAAACGTTTCTTTGAATTTTTGACACCGAACATCCATTACTATGTCTGTGTACTAGTGTGTCCACCTGAATGTATCACCCACTTCCACGTGCACGTGGGACTGCATGCCGCTAGGCAGACATCAGTTGGTGCGTGGTAACTGATGATGGGTCCTGCTCTGCAGTACTGAGTTCCTTTTCAAAAAGTCCTTTTACTATGTATCAGATTACTGTATTGACTATTGTATTCTTGCCTATGTGTACAGCCCTTCATAGCCTCCTACATTTTTGTGGTTATCCTTTCTCCAGCTCTACAAACCGAGGAAAGGAGGGGGTAATTAAGCAACAGTTCTGGGATTAGTGATGTGAAAGTGGAGGTACTTCAGAGTGTTCACTGCCTCAACATTTTGTTGCATGTGCTATGTGATAAGGAATTAGTGTAACACTTATTTAGTGTTTTAATTTATTTAATGTTATTTACTAATAAATAAGAATATGAAATGTTACATCCATTTACAGAAGAAAGTCAATTTTTGAGAACAAATGATATCTGTGTTTTAGAAAGGATCCTGTCTTGTCATATTTGTATGACATCACATAAATAGTGTACCTTGTAGGGTGAAAGATATGAATAAGCCCAGACAGTAGGTGTTTCACTTTCCTAACAATACTGAGTGATCCACAAATATCACAAAATTCCTTTTTATCTAATATCCTACACTGCTTCTTTCATCCAAATATTTTCCTTTGCCTTTATTTCATTGTAAACATGATTTATGTTCTCACAGAGTAAAATGAATCATATTTCTCGTACATAAAAACCAACAGACACCTATTTGTTTTATATATAATCTTCATTGTTTTATTTACAAAGCAGAGACAATATTTTAACCAAATAATAATATATATTTCCAAAGTTTTATTTTTACCACTAATGCAATTTCCCTTTGTTAGCATTGTTTCCAGGTACTGAAATGTTTGAAAGACTCTCAAGTGACTTAAGGTAACTATGTTTCTTGTTTTAGTTTCAAGTCATGTTCACATACAAGCACAGAACAAGTGGCAGAATGTAGTAAGAATGTTATGTGAATCTGAGAGAAGTATAAATGTGTCCCTCTTATGAATACCAGCACACAGCTTGCTGTGGACAGTAAAAGGTAGTAGCATGCAGGCCTGACATACTGAGCAACTTAACTAACCCTGAGGTGTTAATCTAATGACAGGAATTGTGGCAAAGAACTGTTTTTCTTATGGCTTTGGTTTCCTTTTTCAAGGATGCAACTTTTTTTTAATCATTCTCAGATTTTCAGGTTGTGTTATTCATGCCTTTGGCTAGAATGATGTCTCTCCTCACCTGCCAGAATTCCAACTACTAGTTACATGTTTATTACTTCTGGAAACCCCTGAATTCAACATGCATGCATATTTCTCAAACAGCAGTCTACGGTGACGACCATGCTATGAAAGCAGCAAACAGATAGTAAATAATAAGAAACTGAGTCATGTATTAGATTTCATATCACTAAAACTTACATCAGGGTTATCACAGCCAATCATCTCGCCATATGACACCTGGTGACACAGACAGTAGGTAGGTTCATTGGGATCCACTGGCATGTCAAGCACATCCGAGGGATGAGCTATTCCAGCCAATCCAGGCAACACTGATGCCAAGCCAGTATCAACACCTGTAAGCCCAGCCAATCCTCCAGAAGCTGAACTAGTGCCTGAGCCAGACCCAGTTCCACCACTTGAATTGACACCACCTTTCTTTTGTTTCTTCCGAGCTGCTTTGACAGCCTCCTCTTCAGAAGAACCACCACCAATCCGTTTCTTTTTCTCCTTTTCCTTCAGTTTTTTACGTCCTTCTGAAAGTAAAATTAACTTTAAATATGCTGACCTCTAAAGCTTTTTTTTTTTTTAAAAAAAACCAGAACACCGAATTTATTGCTGCATTAGAGTAAGGTTCAACAGCGATTTCACTATGAAATATCAAATCTACAGTGCACAGTTGCATACTTTTACAACCGTTTCTTAACACCACAGTTTTAAATGAAATTACTAAATACATGTATAGATGTACTACAGATGCTGCACATTTAAAAATCACAACATTTAAGGCATCATTACTCTTCCTTTGTCAGAACACAACAAGCCTGCAAGTTTAGTTTGACAAATCACATGCTCCTTGTTTGTAAAACACAGTAAAACAGGATTCTCAGGACGTTCAGTGTGTGTAAACACCCTATAGACTAATGCACCACGAACATTATGATGCAATGGTTTTAGTAAAGATTCAAGATAGTGCTGGTAATGTAATAAAAATGACATGAAAGGCTCTTTATAAAAGCAAAAGTGGTATGTGTGATATATGAGTAAACATGGTATGTATTATTTTAATATGTAGATGTAAATGCAAAGACCATACTCTTTGTTGACACTGAATCTTCTTGATTTCTAGAGTTGCTCAATGCTTTGTCCTGTATTTCGGCTTCAAATCTTGCAAGGTCAGAATCGAGTCTTCTGATGTGTTTGTCAACCTGCAATGAAGGAAATAAGGTAAGCGTGAAGTCCTTGTGCTTATTTGAGCACCATACTGTGTGGACTTGTGGGGTAGTGAAGGTGCAGTTACACACATTCTTAACCTCAGCAACAGTGATGAGTGGTCAGCTATACACCCCAAATGCTTTATGTATAGAAAACAGACCAGAATACCCAGTGAATACGATGCTGAGTAGGCCTTGGAGCCGGACTAAACACTGACAAGAAAAGAAAAGAAGAAAAAAAAAAGGCTGCTTCTGCCAGTAATCAAACACCACATTCCCATCATATAGCTTACTCACTAAGCAAGCATACTGTAAACTTCATTTCATTTTTACATGTGAGGTGCAAAGCCTAGTCACTAGTGCACAGGAACAGGGAAGTTTACCATTTACTTTCCATCTGGAAGTTGTTTAGCTATGAAAGCAGGGGCAGAATGGAGCTGTCTCTGGTGTTCGTCATGAGCGAGAAGTTCAGTGCAGGGCAGAAAATAAACTGCAAGATGTACATGATAGTCTTGGTACCCTTTGCTGCAGGTAAGTGTTGTTGGATAAGATAATCACCTAAGAGTGTGCAGGTGTTAAACCAATTGGAATTAGTGAGGTAGTACAGTTTAGGTTAGAGAGGGAGGAAACATGAGGTGTTGGCACTTGTTCCCTGTGCCAGGCTAATGAAGAGAACCAACTAGGCCTGCTTGAAATTCTGTAATATTACATTATACCTTTTGTCCTTATTTGAATAAAGCACTGTTCATATTTATGGACTGACTATGCATATAGCCAGCTGCCTGTTAACATCCCCCTCAGCAATTCCACAGGCCTTGCTTGCCAGTACCTGCCAGAAACCAGCACACTTAAATCTGCATAAACTGCAACCAGACCAAACATCTTCCTTCCTAACTGGCTGTCCACCACTCAGGACTTGCACCCAAACCCCAGGGGTACAAACACTACTGAAGAGAGGAGCGATCAACATCAGCCCACAACTTCAACAAACATAATCTTCCTACTGAGTAAAATACCAAATAAAATAGCACAGGGGGAAAAAAAAACCTACTCTCTACATATGTTCAAAACTGAGTAACAATGTGGTCGAAAAGTTGTACTCTTCGGGAAGTACGTCAGTTTCATGAGATTTTGAACAGTAGAACAGAACAGCTTTGGAGTTAAATGAATAACATGTACACATAAAGGATAAAGTTTATATATGTGGCATATCAAGCTTCAGTCACAGTATGTGGTTGGCTTGAAAAGGTGTTCATCTGCTACATAATACCATGAAATGATCAAATGAGAACGATCGTTTTTTGAGAAGCTAATCTAAATGTTAATCTTCCATCTACACTGACATTTCCCCAGTGCTTTCTTTCCATACAGCCTTCCACCCAAAATGTTGCACATTTTTTCCTCCTCGATCTGTGTTACGAGCATACTGCCTCACAGTCCTACCCTTAACTTGATAACTTTAAATATATGGTGGAGAATCTTAACAATGAAGTTCCTGAGCAAGATAAGATGTTTTTAACCTACAAACTGGTGGGTGGGGGGCACAAATTAGGTATCTACAACCGTTTATGGAACATGTGCCGCTGATGTCCTCATCTGGAGGGCCATCTGCTCCACTTGCAATTTAAGAATATATCTGGGTGATAATACCCTACTTTTTAGACAGACCTGTCATTACAGCGTTCACAATAGTACATTAACGGACCTTATCCTATACCACATGAAATCGGTCCACAATCTCATGCCATACTTACCAGTTCATAAGTTTGAATGGCTAGTTGTACTTTGTCATCGCCATATTCCTTTGCCTTATTAAAGAGGCTTTGTATATTACTCATTTGTTCTTTCTTCTTCTCAGGTTGTAAGGTCTTCACGTTTCGAAGGTACTCGTCTGCTAAGCGGTCAATATTTCGCATAAGAGCTTGGGCCCTGGCATCTAAATCTCTCATTAATGTGAAGTTTCGCTGAAGCTCAATAGGCAGGTGCTCCAAACCTGAAAGCAATAACTACATACACATCCGAAAACATGTTTTCAACATAAAACCCTTTTACGTACGTAACATGTACTTACTGTCTAAATAATGCTCTAAATACAGTGCAGACGTCATAGTTACGAAGCCTTTACTGAACACGATATTCTGAATCTTATATACAGTACGTTATATGGACACAGTTACTTCGATACTGTATTCAACCATTTGTTTTGCCCCTAATTCTTACGGGACAAGAAAATAACGTATCGCGCCACTGGAAACATCTAAACAACAATCCCACATCTCTCTCCTGCCACCATTTCCGTATCGAGCAGTGTTGCCAACACGCATTACAGCAGAGCTTAGCATCAGAGTGTAGCCATTAATTCGAACACGTGCTACTGAGATTTTCCGTGATTTGTGGCTTTCACTGCGACGATTTACACAAAGCGTTGTCTTTTCCTCACATATGTCCTGTTTTATGTGCAAGGACATTATCAGCCACTTTGCTGCAGATTGCAGCCTAATGCCAGCCACATTTCAAGATATTTGTTTGGGAATAATATTTACATTCTCATCCCAAATTGAGATAATTAAGAATATGAATTGAATTTTATGGGTTAAATTTCTATCAGTTAAAACAGGTAACGGTAAATTTGTTCGTGTCCTTGCCATGAAGGTATACAGGAGGAGTACAATTACAGCTCAATTTTTTAAGCTGGGCCCTGGTTGTAGGTGAGGGGTTAACTCACTGCCATAGCCATTTTACCCGATTATCCCATCTTCGACATTGTTGCACTTAACGTTTGTGAATAAGCAGATTGTGACTGTAATGTCAGGTTAAACAACATCTTTTTTTTGGCGCAAAATCTAGTGGGCCAGGACCTCCTCGTTATCGAGGTTTCACGATCACACCCAGTTAGACACACCATACTCAATAGAACTTCTGTGTATGAGTGATTAGCCCGATAGAGACCTCTACCTGACAACACACAACACTTACAGGAGACAGACGTCCATGCCCCCGGCGGGATTCGAACTCACAATCTCAGCAAGCGAGCGGTCGCAGACCGCATTACATTTTGCAATTAATTTTTTATCGGTATTGTAGGCTAGAACACCTATAAAACGAGTGGACGTGAAGTTATTGTAATTCTGATTTACTGATCTTTGACTTAAAAATTTGATTTTAGTAAATGATGATTTTACAGAACAAAATAAGCGATAGCTATGGTAATATCAATAGGAACGAAAACTATAATAATGATTTGTAATTGTCAGATCTCACAAACGAAGCGTGCATTTTGTGAACGCCTTATCTTTATTTTTTAAAGTTTCTTAGAATAGCCTGATAATGGTCCGAATAGAAACCGAAACATGCAACTAAACCATAATAAATACACAGATGTGCTAGACTGAGAATTCGAATACTTGTTTATTGACTGCAGTGACTATTCCCGGTGTGCTGATTGGCCGAAGGCAAATGGACGGCAGCAAACCAGTACCGTCTGTTAAATACTGGCATTCAAACATTCAACTGAGTTGTAATCCCATGACGACTGTTGAGTATTGACAGGCATTAGAGTTAGTGGAGAATACATTTTTTTTTTCCGTAAAGTTAGTTTCTTTCTCATTATAATTTACTTGTTCTTTTGTCAGGAAGCCTCAGTGTAAGTGCAAATTTACGGAAGAACGTAAGAATAAATACACATGTGTTCGGAATGGTCGTAACGAACTTGAAGCTGAATGCACGATTGTGCGACGAAACGCACAATTGCTAATTGACATTGTTTGGACCTCTGTCTCAAATCTTATCCTAGATGGAGGAAAGATTTAGAACACATGGCGAACATTTTATGTGCTCCCCTGTGTAAATTACGCTCGGTACTGCTCCGATTTTCGCGAAAGGGGCCATTGCTGGGTCGCTTTGCATAGAGACGATCAGTACTTATGCTGTTCAAAGCGGACAAAGAAATGTAAAAAGTATGGGAAACATTTTATTTATGCTCTTAGGCATAACATGGCTTCACAAAACCCATACGTGCTGAACGGCTTCACGTACAGACCTTATACCGAATTCTACTCAAATCGGCAAGACAACTGGACAATTTTTGAATGCGTTTTTTAAAGACGCTACTTTAAAAAAAAACAGTAAGTAAACTGTTTTTAAAACTATTTTAGTGTAGAGACCCATGGCTGTACGGTATTGGCTCCCGAAGTGTGCACCCAGGGGATCCGTGTATACATTTCTTTAATTGTTACTTAGAAATTCACTTATTTTTTAATTAAAGGAATGATATTTTGTTCAACAATAATCGAGAAACTTCTTTAATTGGCGATATGTTGATTTCGTATGACCGTTAGAATATCTAATTAAGAAACTCCCTGTACCCACGAAGCGAGCGACATTCATTTTAATTAAGGTCAAATCATGCAATACATTATTACGTGTGCAGCTGGTATGTATTAGTATCTATTTAAAATCGGTTCCGAAATACATATTTTTAATTTTGGGTACCTATCATCTGGACACTCTAAATTACCGTGAGCAAGGCAGTGTGGATCCATAGTTAGTTTTTGAACATAAAGGGGTTCCGCGAGCAAAAAGACTGGGAAACGCTGCTCTAGGTTAATGCATAAGAAGGTCTTGCCATATAAAGCAAGTAACAGTTCAAGTTTGAAGTTTCAGAGACGGTTTCCAGTGGACGCCTGGAAACAACATCCGGTCCAGACTTCCTCACAAATAGGCCTACCGTGCGGGACAATGCCATTGTGTTTAGCTGTCTACCGGCCACCTTATCGACTGAGCCGTAGCCGATGCCAGACACGTGAAGGTAATCCGGCAGATCCAACTACGGTCACATGAAAGTAGAAAGATGCATGACGCATTACGTAAGAACTGGCACATGTCCTATAAATGCGGGGCCAACTTGCGCAAACTCGGCAAGGCTGTTGACCAAATTTGGAGCGCAGTCTTTACACCAGTCACAGTTATTTCATATATAGTAGAAATTTAGAGGTCAAACATATCAGTGTTATCAGAGAACTCAACAAAACACTATTTTCTTTCGCATATAGAATTAAAGGAAAGACTTAGGGTGCAGGTGGTCAAGAATACAGTGCTAAGGAAGATACTTGGGCCTTAGGGAAAGTAACAGGAGGTTAGACAGAATCCTTCTGTAAAAACTAGGAGTTTCTAGGCAAGTCAATAATTTTACCGCAGTTTGTGGAACCCGAAGGTTTGTACCATTTTTGCAAAACCCTGCCACTTGTCCCTGTCCCGAGCCAGATCAATCCAGTCCACGTCTTCGTACCATATTTCTGTAAGTTCTATTTACCATCTACGCCTAGGTTTTCCAAGTGGTATCTTTCTTTCAGGTTTTCTCATCCCCCCCACGCATTTCTCTCCTCCCCATGAGTGGCACATGCCTTGCCAATCTAATTCTTCCTCTTATGTTTATTGGACCGTGCATCATTGTAATAGCTGAGGAATAAAAGACTAACTTTATGTCACTTGCTATTTTATTTCACTTCTTATGTGCTCAACATGTTTCGGACATTAATATATCCATCATCAGGAGCTTGCGATTATGCTGTTGAATTACCACATCGGTCGTTTTGTTCTCGGTTCGTTATGTGTTGGAGATTTGGTGCGGCTGGGTTTGAGTGGTGTCCGTGTTGCAGGCTGCAGGCTGCAACATGGACATCTCAACATCGCCACCCGGTTTATGCATATTATATATAACTATTATAGCAAGAAAGTTGTCAAAACCTGATGATGACCGCCACAGGCCGAAACATGTAGTTTTCCATTGCTAATAAACACCATAATTTAACCATATATTTATAGTTGTGTTTTTGACTGAATTTACCTCACCTCATAGTTTAAACACACAACAGGGATGGCACATCTCAGAGGATAATATAAAAATAAATGTTAAAGAAACAGAATGGGATAGCGTGTACTGGATTGGTCTAGCTTAGGATAGGGACAGGTGGAGGGCTTTTTGAATACGGTAACGAACCTTCTGTTTCCATAAATTTCGGGGCAATTCTTGATTGGCTAAAGAACTTAGTTCCGTGGAGTAAGTTAGTTGGTTGGTTGATTATTTACTACAGAATGTTTGGTCAATTTTTAGGCCCTGTATTTCGGTTTAAGAATTTTTAGTAAACCGATGCGTCCCAAATTGACATTTTTAGTGCAGATCTCTCAAATCACATTCAATTTATCAAACCAAGAAACTGTGTATCTATCATGTTCACATATCAGTGCGTGTTAGGTTGGTTTGATAAGTTGAATTTTGCTTCATGCTCGATACGTACAATGTTAACATTCTCAAATCAAATATTTACTTATATCACTATTTCGCTCAAGAAGGCGTTGTAATAGGTCTATTATATAAGGCTAGGCAATTTTTAAGCAATATTTCGTCTTTAAACTTCAGTTTCCTGCATTTAATGAGAGTACAACTAAAGAAAAATATTCGTTAATGCTCTTACTGCGTAAAGGTGTGCTTTTATCCTGTAATCTTCATTCAGAATTACGGAATATTTGGCAATTACGTCGGTGACTGCAAGCCGTATCACGTGCCTATATAAGGATAAAGTTTCTTACGCGGTTCTGCTAGGTTTGATTAAGTAGAAGAGGCTGCATGCACACTGAAACGCTTACATGCGACCAGACAGCGTATCGCTTTGAAGAATGGGAGTGACCTTTGTTTCCTGTAGCAGACGTAGGTACGATAAAGTGCCTTGTGACTGACCACGCTGCGAATGGCGTGGTGCTAGATGGGGGGGCTAGTTTTTAGCTGCTCGCCACGATCTGTCCGCGGGGAGTGGGCTCGCTGTATGCATGGGACAGCATTCTGGGTGAGCTATAAAACAGGTCCAGAAACAGTTGCGTCGAAAGGGAAATTTCCTGCTCCAGCAGGAATCAAACACCGAATCTCCAGTGGCCTAGTCCGTAGACTAGTCAAGATACTGACTGAACATTTTCAAAATTTGCTAGCATTTGCTATACAGAACAAGTAGTTGGGCCTGCTTGTTAATGGTTCCTGATAAAGGTTTTCTTTGAATAATCTGATTGTTGACTAATTAATAATAATTCACTAATAAAGTGACGAGGGAATTTGATATGATATATTTGTGAACTGCAACTGAGCTGACACCCGGTGGCAGCAGTACAGTACACATTTACACACAAAGAGTACACAGAACAACACAGCGAAACAGATTATCCAGAATGGAACATATTAAAATTAAGAATACATAAACATAACAATAAGAATACATAATTTACAAAATTAAACAGAATGTTACACAGTATAATTTCGAAAGAATTTTATGGCCTCCACAGCTAGGGATTTATCTTTGTGGGCTGATAAATTTATCTTTGGTGGGCTGCACCAGAAGCATGCACTAGTAAGTAAGCTGGAACATGGATATACATGAACTTTCTTTGTAGACAGAGGGAAACCAAGAAAATCCTTTTCCAGATCTTGCATATCTTGTAGAAGTTTCCTCTACACACATTTCCTCAGAGACTGGTTACAGATATTTGAATAAAGGTAGACCAACTTGATGTCACTTATTTTATTATGTCAATTTTCTGCTCAACATGTTTCGGATGTTAATACAACCATCTTCAGGAGCTTGCGACTACTTGTTGTGTTATTGCATGGTCTGTATTGTGCTGTAATGATAGAGGTTTATGCGTTAATATATTTATCTAGTGGTAAGTGTTATACCTATATTATGTGTGGTGTGTGGCTCTGAGTGAGTGTGTTGCTGCAAGCGTGTGGTGTCCTGTGGCTCTTGAATATTTTCTAGTGTGTGGTATGTTTAGGTGGTGTTTTATGCATATGTACTGATGTCTGTATGTATGAGATGACATTCTTATCATCTATGATGCCGAAGCAACCAACCATGACTATCTGACACAATACACCAACACTATCCACAACAATCTACAATTCAACCCAACACTACAGTCAGAGGGCCACATCAATTTTCTCGACCTCACAATCACTAGAAGAAACACGCACATAGAAATAGACATATACAGGAAGCCAACCACCACACACACCACCATACACTTCACATCCACTCACCCCAATGAGCACAAATTGGCGGCATATAGATATCACATAAGTAGGATGCTCAGCCTACCGCTCAAAGCAACACAACAAAAAAGAGAATGGGAAACTATTCTTCATATCGCCCAACAAAATGGCTTCCCACCCGCAATGATACACAAACAAAGGCATCAGATAGAACATAAAGCAAAACACATTTCACCACAAGACAGAAAAAACGAAAAATGGGCGACTTTCACATACATTTCCCAACAAATACGCAAAATCACGAACTTGTTCAGTAACACAAACATAAGGATAGCATATAAATGCCGCAACACCATAGCTAACCGGATAAAACCACCCAGAGACCACACACAACCCCACAATAAATGGGGAATCTACCAGCTGACATGTAACGCGTGTAATTTGTCGTATGTAGGCCAGACTAGCCGCAGCCTGAGCATACGTTACAAAGAACATATACGTTACATCAGAAGCAACAATCCCCAATCAGCATACGCCCTACACATTCTTCAAAATCGACATGAATATGGTCCAGTGAATAATACTATGACTCTAATCAAACACATAAATAACCGAAGCTTACTATTGCCATATGAACAATACCATATCCAATCCCTCCACCATAATAGAAAACTCATTCCCGAACAGAACCCAGGCGATACAAACCCCTTGTTCCAAGCGGTCATAAACCCCTAAACCCTCACGGTCCACAATGTACAGGTCAGTAGTGGTTCAACCTGCATTCGGATACCACATCACCAACAGCCCATCCGTTACATAACACCAACACGCCTCAAGCCAGGTATGTACAAGCTCATACATATAGACACTAGTACATATGCATAAAACACCACCTAAACATACCACACACTAGAAACTATTCAAGAGCCACAGGACACCACACGCTTGCAGGAACACGCTCACTCAGAGCCACACTCCTTACTTACTTACTCACTTACTCCATGGTGCAGAGTCCTTCCTGAGAAGCTAACTGGTTTGCAGCTAGTCAAGAAATTCCCCGCATTTCACGGAACCCGAAGGTTCATTGCCGCACTCACAAGCGTCCGCCACCTGTCTCTATCCTGGGCCCGCCCTATCCAGTCCATATACCCACATCCTACCTCCTGGAGATATATCCTAATATTATCCACCCATCTACGCCTAGGACTCCCCATTGGTCTCTTTCCCTCCGGCTTCCCCACCAAGACCCTATACACCCCCCTCTCCTCACCCATATGTGCCACATGCCCAGCCCATCTCATTCTTCTCGATTTTATCACCCGCACAATATTGGGTGA
>Ga0136643_10009294_pt1 | contig 14454 bp, 15 predicted proteins | sample TergutLab28metaG_FD_96883 | JGI IMG/M metagenome (GOLD analysis project Ga0136643, IMG submission 96883) | Labiotermes labralis P1 segment gut microbial communities from Petit-Saut dam, French Guiana - Lab288 P1 (version 3) (version 3) | ecosystem: Host-associated > Arthropoda: Insects >... | reverse complement strand
TCGTTCAAACGATACAAACTTTATTCAAGATAATGCGACACAAACCTCAGTCGTATCTTCCACACCAATATCTACAACCTCAAGTTCAGAAATCATAAGCTCATCTCAAACAAAAGTTACAACCACAGGTACAGGAACAAACCTAACCGTCAGCATAAGCAATGCGACACAACCTGTCCAAGCAATCTTTCAACTTAACTCAACTGCTTCCTCATGGATTAGCGTGACCAATTCAGATTTGGCAGCTGCAGGGATAACCTTAGATACGACAACAACTTCTAAAACGGTAACAATCAATAAAGAAGCCAAAACAGCAGTCATCTCTATTGGTTCAAGTCAAGGGCTCACATTAACCATTGCCAATCAAAAAGTTGATTTATCCAGTATTCCTGCAGGACAACCAGCGACAATAAACTTAGAAATTAAATAAGAGAATGAAAAAAGAAAAATTACCTAATCAACTCACTATTTTACGTATCTTCATGATTCCCCTCTTCCTAGTGATATTCTATCTCCCAAAAGGTCAAAGTATTGGAAAAACCTATATTACTTGGATTATTGCAGGTTTGATTTTTACGGTAGCTGCATTCACAGACTGGTTAGACGGTTATTTGGCACGGAAATGGAAGGTGGTTTCAAACTTTGGGAAGTTTGCAGATCCCTTGGCAGATAAGATGTTGACTATGGCAGCATTCGTTATGCTTGTCGAGTTAGGATTAGCTCCTGCATGGGTTATTGCCATTATCGTTTGTCGAGAATTAGCTGTAACAGGCTTACGTCTCCTCATTATTGAGCAAGGTGGAAAAGTGCTTGCCGCTGCGATGCCCGGGAAAATAAAAACAGCCACACAAATGCTTTCTATCATTTGTCTGTTACTAGGCTTGAATCTTATTGGAATTGTCTTGCTCTACGTTTGTCTTTTCTTTACCATTTATTCAGGTTACGATTATTTTGCACAAAATATGTCTGTTTTTAAGAATTATGACTGAGTCAGAAAGTTATTTAGTACAGGAATAAAAAAGCGAGTATTCGCTTTTTTTGTATTTCCTTTGTGATATAATAGATTTATGATAAAAAAAGGGCGTATCATCAAATCATTGGCAGGTTTTTATGATGTTGAATCTGATGGAAAAATTCATCAAACTCGTGCCAGAGGAAATTTTAGAATAAAAGGTCAAAAGCCTATTGCTGGAGATTTTGTCGAGTTTTCGGTGGAAGAGAACTCTGAAGGTTATATCCTAGAGATGATGCCTCGCAAAAACTCACTTATCCGCCCATCTGTTGCAAACATAGACCAAGCGGTCATCATCATGTCCACAGTATCGCCTGATTTTTCACTCAATTTATTGGATAGATTCTTAGCTTTTCTTGAAAATAAAAAGATTCAGCCTATTATTTATATTTCCAAAATTGATTTAGTAGAGGATATGCGTCATTATGAAAAAATCAAGACAGATTATAAGTCTATAGGTTATCCTCTTTTTCTGAACTGGGAGGAATTGTTGCCCACTCTAAAAGACAAAGTGACAGTATTTATGGGACAAACAGGTGCAGGGAAGACAACCTTGCTCAATAAGATTGCTCCTCATATGGACTTGGAGGTTGGAGAAACGTCTGAAAAGCTGGGGCGTGGGAGACATACCACTCGTCACGTTGAGTTTTTCCCTGTGGCAGATGGACTCATCGCAGATACTCCGGGGTTTTCTAGTTTAGATTATGAGATTGACAATCAACCTGATCTCAATGCCTCATTTCCAGAGATTCTACGCATCAGCCATGACTGCAAGTTTCGAGAATGCACACACACCCACGAGCCAGAATGTGCAGTAAAAGTGGCAGTGGAAGAAGGGCAAATCTTGCACTCTCGCTATGACAATTATTTACAACTATTAACTGAAATCAACAAGACAAGGGAAACGTATGCCAAGAAAAGAAAAAACTAAATCAAATGCACATTTCTTAAAAAAACAGTTTGGTTTTTTGGTACTTGTCTTTGTGTGGATATTACTCATTGTATTTAAGAATCAATTTTCAGTGCCTGTACGATTAATTATCTTTACTATTATGGTAATTCTTACAGGAATTAGCCTGTATTTCCTCAACAAATCATTGTTTGGGTTAGATAAGGGAGAAAATCATGATTCTCAATAATTATGATGATGATCAACCCGAATATAAGTTGAGTCAAGAGCAGGTAGATAAACTTGAGCAGGCAACAAAATCCCTTGTCAAATGGAGTTTGGTTTTAGGGGTTGTAGCTATTGTGCTGATTATCATTGCTAAATTTTTTGTGGCAATAGAATATCAGATTTATATTATCATAGCTGGGGTAGTAGTAAGCATTATTCCTTTAGGAATGATTATCAAAGTATATTCAGGACTTCGTGGAGGAACGGAGCTGATAGAAAAGGAAGACAAACATGGAAAATAAAATTGCACCATCTATACTTGCCGCAGACTTTGCAGACTTTGCAGGAGCAGTAAAAACAATAGAATCTGCAGGAGCAGATGTGGTTCATATTGATGTCATGGATGGACACTTCGTGGAAAACCTAACCTTTGGTTCAGGAGTAGTTAAAGGACTTCGACCACGTACAGAGATGACTTTAGACTGTCATCTCATGGTAGAAAATCCCGAAAAATACATCAGTGAATTTGCTCAAGCAGGTGCAGATATTATCTCGGTTCATGTGGAGGCGACAGACCATATTCATGGAGCCATTCAAAAAATAAAAGAAGCAGGAGTCAAGGCATCTGTTGCTATCAATCCTGGGACATCTCTATCATCTATTGAAACGGTCTTATCTATGGTAGATATGGTCTTAGTTATGACAGTTAACCCCGGTTTTGGAGGTCAGTCTTTTATTACTGAAACCATGGATAAAGTCAAAGCCTTAGCTGAATATCGTCAATCACATCATCTTAATTTTGAGATTGAAGTAGATGGTGGAATTGATGATAAGACCATTGCCCAAGCATCAAAGGCTGGAGCTAATGTTTTTGTAGCAGGTTCATTTGTTTTCAATGGAGATGTAGACGAAAATATCAAAAAATTGCGTAAGGAGTTGACATGGACAGTGTAAGTATTATTGTTATTGTTCTTTTAATTCTTCTCGTTCTTCTTGCCTTAGCTAATTTTTTCAAGAAGACAGGAGTAGGCTCAGTTAAAGGCAAGATTGAAAATCTATCAGCCAATCTTTCAGATAATCGGCGTGAGCTTTCTGAAGGATTGCAACGCAACTCAGAATTTTCTAATCGTCAAATTTCAGATTTGAAAGATAAAATCCATGAAGACTTAAGCGGATTAACAGAGCAAATCAATCAAAAATTTGATCGTCAATTCAAAGATTTACAAGAGTCTAATGACAAAAAATTAACTCAAATTCAAGAAACAGTTGATGAAAAGCTTCAAGAAACACTGAATAAACGTATTTCACAATCCTTTGAACAAGTAACAACTCTACTCACTTCAGTAGATAAAGGATTGGGGGAAATGCGAAACCTCGCTTCTGATGTGGATAGCCTACAGAAGGTTATGACAGGAGTTAAGACACGTGGAATCATTGGTGAAATCCAACTTGGACGAATCCTAGAGCAAATCTTCACACCGACTCAATATGCAGAGCAAGTCAATATTCAAGAGCAGAATGCAGTGGATTATGCTGTGATTATGCCAGGGAAGACTGAAAACAGTCAAGTTCTGCTTCCTATTGATTCTAAATTTCCTATGGAAGACTATCAGCGATTGAATCAAGCTTTAGAGAACAACAACGTTGAAGAAATTGATATTAGCAGAAAATCCTTGTTTAAAGCCATTGAAGCACAGGCAAAATCAATCTCAACTAAGTACATCATGCCTCCAAAGACGACAGATTTTGCTATCTTATTTTTGCCAACAGAAGGTTTATTCATGGAAGTGGTCAATAATCCAGAGCTCTATGAAAAATTAAGCCGTGACTACAAAGTTAATGTGACTGGTCCAACAACACTTACTGCAGTATTAAACTCTATACAAATGGGATTCAAGACATTGCAGATTGAAGAAAAATCAAGTGAAGTTTATGAAATTCTGGGAAAAGTTAAAACTGAATTTGGTAAGTTTGAAGGGCAACTTCTTAAGGTACAAAAGAAAATGCAGGAATCTGAAAGTGAGATAGGCAAGCTCATTAGCACACGAACCAATGTCATGAATCGTGTTCTACGAGACATAGACAGTGCGGATAGAGGGTTAGCATTAGAAGATGAAAAGGAGGTCAATGAAGATGACACTCATTAAAGACATGACGGTTGGCGAAGTAGTAGAAGGCTACTATCTTCTTAAATCAGTAGAGCTTCGTCAAACTCGTGCGGGTAAAGACTATCTTGCCATTACCTTTCAAGATTCTACGGGGACCATATCAGGAAATCTCTGGGATGCAAATGCCAAAGCAGTCAAAGAATTTCAAGCAGGATTGGTAGTGTACCTCAATGCTGTAAAAGAGCTTTATAATGGAACTCCACAGGTCAATAAATTAAATATCAGATTGGCAGAAGATGATGAACCACATAACCCAAAAGATTTCCGTGAGAAGTCTCCTGTTAATGAAGAAGAACTTCGTGAATATGTACAGTCCATCATTTTCAAAATAGAAAATGCAACTTGGAATCGTATCGTTCGTCATATTTTCAAGAAATTTGATAAAGAATTTTATGAATTTCCTGCAGCTAAGACCAATCATCATGCTTTTGAAGGGGGATTGGCTTATCATACAGCGACTATGGTTCAGTTAGCAGAAAAAGTTTGTCAAGTCTATCCACAACTTAATTCTTCACTCATGTTTGCAGGGATTCTCTTGCATGACATGGCGAAAACATTGGAATTCACAGGGTTTGAGAATACAGCTTATACACTACGAGGTAATCTATTAGGGCATATCGTATTGATTGATGAGGAAGTTTCTAAGGCTGCCACAGAGCTTGGAATTGATGATGAGCGTGAGGATTTGATTGTCCTTCGTCATGTTTTGCTCAGCCATCACGGGAAGTTAGAGTACGGAAGCCCTGTACGCCCACAAATCATGGAAGCTGAGATGATTCATCAGATTGATATGATGGATGCAAGTATGATGATGATGAGTACAGCTATCGCTAACGTAGAAGCGGGAGAGTCCAGTCAGCGTATCTTCCCATTGGAGAATCGCAGTATTTATAAACCAAAATTTGATTAAGACATGAAATTGATGAAATAAGGAGTAGCCATGAGAACGACGCTAGAAAATGAGAAACTAACTGTTTCGGTTGATACTTTTGGAGCAGAGCTTCAGTCGATAATGAAAGATCAGGTTGAATATCTTTGGCAAGGAGATGAAGCCTTTTGGGGTCGCCGTGCTCCCATCCTCTTTCCCATAGTAGGAAAATTGAAGAATGGGCAGTATAAGATTGAGGAGCAACCTTACCAGTTGTCACAGCATGGATTTGCTCGTGATAATGAATTTCAAATGGTTATTCAAACCAAAGATGAAGTAATCTATGAGTTGATAAGTACAGATGAGACTATGATTAACTATCCGTTTGAATTTCTACTCAGAGTGTCATACAAACTCAAAGGCAGTCAGATTCATGTGCGTTATCAAGTGCAAAATAAAGGTGAAAATTTCATGTATTTTGGGATTGGTGCTCACCCTGCTTTCAATGTCCCACTCGAAAATGGAAGTTTCGAGGATTACAAATTAACCGTATCACCTGATGAATCTCGTCAATTTATTCCCTTTAATTCAGAAAATGGAACAGTACAAATCGATAAATCTGAAAATCGTCAATTAAGAGAATTGCCCCTTACTCATGAACTTTTTGCTCAAGATGCCCTGATTTACAAGTCCTCTAAAAAAATGGAAGTGACCTTGTCCAATGATAAAGATTCACGCTCAGTCAAAGTCTCTTGGGAGAACATGCCTTACTTTGGCTTATGGTCTCCTTATCCCAAAGAAGCTCCTTTCGTATGTATTGAACCTTGGTGTGGATTGACAGATGATGCCAATACAGACGGAGACATCTCAACCAAATTTGCCATTAATGAACTTGCACCAGAAGAAAAATTCAACTGTGAATATGTGATTGAAATAAACTAAAAGCGAGAACATCGCTTTTTTGTTATACTTAAATAATGAATGATATTTTTCAGATTACTCTTATTCTTGTTGCTTCTTTGGGTGCGACACTTATTTCCAGACGTATAGGAATTCCTGCTGTGGTGGGGCAGATATTGGTTGGTATTCTTCTGTCTCCATCCGTTTTTAATTTGATTCATCAGGGGCATACCATAGAAGTATTGGCAGAAATCGGTGTCATTCTCCTTATGTTTTTGGCTGGACTAGAGAGCGATCTTTCTCTCTTAAAAAAATATTTCCGTCCTTCATTATTGATAGCTGTTACAGGTGTGCTCATTCCCTTATTCACTTTTGGATTAATTCTCAAATTTATGGGATATGACCTATCTACAAGTATTTTTTATGGAATTGTCTTTGCAGCAACATCTGTGTCCATCACTATTGAAGTATTGCAAGAATATGGCAAACTTAAATCAAAGGCAGGAAATATTATCTTAGGTGCGGCAATCGTAGATGATATTATTGCTGTCATTCTTTTGTCAGTCTTTACTTCGACAAAGACCAGTTCAGGAAATTTAACCATTCAATTCTTGCTTGAAGCTGTCTTTCTTGGATTTTTAGTCTTACTTCATTTTACTCTGCCAAGACTGTGGAAATTTGTAGAAAGAATGCCCATCTTTGCAAAGAATACAACTGTTGCTCTTGTTCTATGTTTGATTCTGAGTTTACTGGCTAATTCAGTGGGCTTATCAGCAGTAATTGGCTCTTTCTTTGCAGGCTTAGCCATCAGTCAGACCGATCCCGCTCATAAGATAGAAGAGTACATTTCAGTAGTTGCCTATACTTTCTTTGTGCCTATATTCTTTGTATCTATTGCTATATCTGTGACATTCCAAGGGTTGTTCAGTTCCCCGTGGCTTGTCCTATTTTTGACCGTTTTAGCTGTTTTGACAAAGTTCATTCCTGCCTATTTATCGGGACGAATTGCTCATCTTGAATATTCAGATAGCCTTCTTATAGGAACGGGAATGATTGCCCGTGGGGAAATGGCTTTGATTGTGGCACAGATTGGACTGTCAAGCTCTATCATTGACAATCAGCTCTATTCTGAATTAGTCATTATTATTGTCTTGACTACTATTATTTCACCATTCTTGATAAAATGGTCTCTTCACAAAAATAAGAGCTAAGGAAAAACTTCTATGACGACCTATCTTCAATCTATTCAAACTGGTGTACTTATCTTTTTTTCAGTCTTGTTTGTCTCACTCATTCCCTATATGATTGTTCAATACCGTAGGATTGGGCGGGTTTCTCCTTGGCTTTTTATTGTCAATTTTTCATTTGTACTTTATCTGATTGTAGCTTTTGGGATGACGGTTTTTCCTCTACCATCGCCACAGGCAGTTGCACAGTTGACTACTCCGACTAAGAATTTGCATTTATTCTTGTTTGTAGAGGAGTTCATCAAATATTCAGGGTTTGTATTGACTGAGCCAAACACATGGAAGACAGCCCTCAAGAGTCCACAGTTTATTCAACCTGTCTTTAATCTCTTGTTGACCTTGCCTTTTGGTTTTTATCTTCGTTATCTCTTCAAAAGAAAGTTTGTCTTTACACTTATTGCCAGTTTCTTGTTGACGTTATTCTTTGAATTGACTCAGCTTTCAGCCTTATATGGACTGTATCCACGTCCTTATCGTCTCTTTGACGTGGATGATTTATTGCTCAATACTCTGGGTGCATTACTTGGATTTGGCTTGGCAATCTGGATGAGTAAACTCTTGCCAGATTTATCAGCAGTCAGGACGGAGGAGTCAAAAGTACAGTACGGGCGTCGCATGGTTGCGTTTTTTGTAGATTTCATCCTAGCGACTATTGTTGAGCTGTTGATTCCAACTCCTGTATTTGGAATTGGATATGCTCTATTTTTCCTACTTATTCCTTTGATTTTTAAGGGAACGCTTGGTCAAAAAATGTTGAGAATTCGAATTGAGCCTGCATATCGTGGACGAATTTTCCTGCAACAAGTCTTATCAATTATCAATTATCTACCCCTGATTGCATTGTTTATTTTCTTGAATCGTTCAGGAACTGTTCCTGAAGAACAATTAGGGCAGAACTATCTGATGATTCTCATTTCTCTAGGGATGAATTTATTGCCACTTGTGGATGCATTCATTGGACGACTCAGTAAAACTAATAGATTATGGTATGAAAGAATAGTCAAAACAACCATGTCCCCAGCTCCCAAAAAAGAAAGAAAAGTGCTAAAATAAAACTGTAATACAAATAAAAAGATTGGAGATATAACATGATTAGCGTACACCCTTATATCACATTAAACAACACAAAAGAAGCCTTGGACTATTACAAAGAAGTCCTTGGAGCAACAGACGTCACTCGTATGCCTGTGGGTCCTGAACAAGCAGAACAATTTGGAGTGCCTGCAGATAAAGCAGAAGAAATGACCATGCACTCACAGTTCAATATCCTTGGATCAACAATCATGGCAGCAGATAACTTCCAAAAAGTTGAAATTTCATACACAGGAATGTCAATCTTGCTCAATGTAGATGCAAAAGATGAAAAAGCAATGGCTGATGCACAAGCCTTCTGGGATCATCTTGATGCTTCAGGGAAAGTAACCGTTAATATGCCTTACGAAAAACAATTCTGGGGTGGAGCAATGGGAGATTTCACAGATGCCTACGGTATCCGTTGGATGCTTCATGCACAATAAATAAAAGAGAAACAGTGTTTCTCTTTTATTTTATAAAGAAAAAATGATAAAATATTAAAAGAATAAATCTATGGAGGAAAAATATGTCTCAATTTCAAGTTGTTGAACATCCAATGATTCAACATAAATTATCCATTTTACGTCGTAAGGACGTCTCAACCAAGGAATTTCGTGAGTTGGTCGATGAGATTGGAATGCTCATGGCTTATGAAGTGTCTCGTGATTTGCCTCTTGAGGATGTGCAGATTGAAACGCCACTCATGACCACCACTCAAAAACAACTTGCAGGGAAAAAACTTGCCATTGTGCCAATTCTTCGTGCAGGAATGGGGATGGTTGATGGGATCCTAAAGCTGATCCCTTCTGCTCGTGTGGGTCATATCGGAATGTATCGTGATGAAGAAACCATGCAACCTGTGGAGTACTTGGTTAAATTGCCAACTGATATTGCAGAGCGTCGTATTCTCTTGGTGGATCCAATGCTTGCAACAGGTGGTTCAGCTATTCTTGCCATTGACTCACTCAAGCAACGCCATGTAACGAACATCAAATTTGTCTGTCTAGTGGCAGCACCTGAGGGAGTGAAAGCTCTTCAAGAAGCTCATCCTGATGTAGATATCTTTGCTGCAGCATTGGATGAAAAGCTTAACCAACAAGGATATATCGTTCCCGGTCTCGGAGATGCAGGAGATCGTCTATTTGGAACGAAGTAAAAGTAGCTATTAATCATCAAAATAAAAGACTTTCTATAATGAGAGTCTTTTTTTGTGTTTCGTTTTTAATTATTAAAATTAAATGAGATAATTATAAGCAAATAAATATTATTAAGGAGGTAGAATATGATAAAAACAAGAAAAAGAGTGATTATATCAGGAATGATTTTCATCATCCTCATGGGAATTCTTGCTGTATTCATTAGCTATTCATTGGAGAAACGAGCTCAAGGGGTGAGCATTGATAGCACATCTGATGTTTCTGCAGGGGCGACACGCATTGATCGTGAGGATTTTAATGCTCACTTTACATTAGGAGGAGCAGTAGGGCAAAGATATTTGGATGGAGGTGCATTTAATCCAATGGGTCCTGCACTCACAGATGAACAAACCAAAGCTAAATATGATGAATCTACAGGTATCATTACCCTCACACCCAATCGTAATGACTGGGCAGGAAATTTTACACTTAATGACCGTATTTCAACCCAGCAACCTTTTGTACTTAAGGGAGCAGTATATCTAGGAGATCGAACAGATTCGGATTGGCGAGATGCAGATTGGGGAGCTAATGGAGGAACACCAAGCGGAGGAGCAGATGGTATTGGATTTGCCTTTCACCCTGAAGATGTGGGTCATGTAGGATTTACAGGAGCTAACTTAGGTATTGGTGGGCTTAAAGGGGCCATAGGCTATAAATTTGACACCTATTGGAACACTCCACAACAGAGTGATGCAGATGATAATCATCGACTCGGTTGGGATGCTGATCCGGGGAACAAAGGAGCACATACAGGCAATCCTTTTGGAGCATTTGTAGAGACGACTAGCAGTCCTATACCTGCTGGACAACCCTTACTTGACTCTGGACGGAATGCTCCATTCAATACAGAAGCAGGATTTGCAGTAGCAGACTGGAATCAAATCGCATGGTTTGATACCAGTAAACTGCTACAATCCTCAGGAGATAATCGTCGAGAGGAGATAGGAGATCCCTATCAAGGAACTGAGCGACGTACTGTAGATAATTATGGTTATGATGCCAATGAAAATAAACCTGCCAACGAACGAGATAACACCAGAGGATTCATTGATGTCATTTACAAATATGAGCCTAATAGCTTGCAAAATGGGCATGGACTACTCAAGGTCTATATGGCACAAGGCTATGTAGTCAATGCGAATTCAGCTAATACTATCACACAAGAGGACAAGGTTTATGATTTGTTAGGGCAAAAAGAGATAACATCATCAGACTCTCTGGCTCTTGCAGTATCTGCATCGACCGGAGCATTCAGAAATTTACAACAATTTAGATTTGACTACTTTGAATATTCAGGAGTCAAGCGATTGTCTATAGATAAGAAATGGGATGACAATGCCAATTACATGGGGATGCGTCCAGATGAGATAAAGGTTCAGCTGTGGGCCTCGCTTGAAGCGACAAATGAGTTGCCCGCAGTTCGTCAGCCCTATAAGGAGCCTGTAAGCATATCAGCTGCTAATGATTGGCATTACATGGTGGACAATTTACCTCAGTACAACGATCAGGGGAGAGAAATTTTCTACGATGTAACGGAACTTCCTGTATCGGGATATCAGAGTCATGTGCAAGATATTACAGCCACAGGAGATCACTCTGATCTACAGTTTGAGATTGATAATTCTCTAGCCAATCCGCTGACACTTTCAGGGGGAAAAATTTGGCTTGATGACGGAGCAGTAGATTCACGACCGAGTCAAATTTCAGTTCAATTATGGAGAAACGATAACGGTGTCGAACGACAGGTGAAGTTTGGAGAATTAGCAACAGGATACCAAGATGATTATGGACAGGTTAATCCTGAGGATGCAGTTATTCTAACAACAAATAGCAATCAAAATTGGCAATATTCATTTTCTCATTTGCCTGCACGAGAAACGGTCAACGGACAGGAGCAAGGCATTCAATATTTCTTGAAAGAAGCTCTTCCAGATAATTATAAGTCCAAATACGACTCACAAGTTATCGGGCGAGACATTGTCAATACTCCTGTTGAACAAGAAAAAGTTTTGAGATTAGAAGTTTTGAAATTGGATGAAAACTTCAACAATCCAGATTCTCCAGATTTTGGACATCCAATGCCAGATGTACAATATGAGCTTCAACCTATCAATGAGATAGGTGCGAGAGCAGAACCTCAAGGCATAGACTTACAATCGGATGAAAATGGTGTGCTCAGACAAAAAGGCAATAGTCTGATTATGGAAGACCTTGAAATTCCTTATGGCTCTACTCAGACACTAAAAATGACCCATCAGCCCATAGAAGGTTTCGGTATGAATCAGGATATATATACCATCAGCGTTTCAGATGATGGTCAACCTTCTGTCACAGTCAATCGTGGGGGAGGTTTATCAAGAAGTCAAGAACCCGTGGATTATACCTTTGAAGATGGTCTCTTAAGATTTGTTATTTATAGTGGTTTGAACTTAGACTTCCTGCTTCAAAAGGTGGATGGAGACAACCCTACATCTCATCAGATACTTAATGCAGCCTTCAATCTCTCCGAGTATAAAGGAAATCAATGGTCGGACGTTACCTCATTCAAGTCAGCCACTCAAATGCCTAACTCAGAATTTTCAAGTATAGATGACTTGTCTACAAAAGATGGAAAGCTGGATTTGTCTCAAATTGTGACAGATACACCTAATCTAAGTCGTGGAGTCATTTATAAATTGACTGAAACCAAGCAACCAGATGGTTTCCAAAAATCACTTTATTCCATTCTTGTCTATAAGGATATAGACCAGCAAGTCTATGTCAGATTGGCTGAGCAAGAGAATGGGCAACTCCTCATGAAAGATTTCAAGGATGTTTATCCTGATATGATGACTGTAAGTGAAGAAAATAGTAAGGTTCAGATAAATTTTCCTAATTATAGAGAAGTGGGAAATGGTCCTAAAAAAGAGAATGGTTCCAATGGAAAAGAACAAGAGTTCTCACCATTTGGAGTTTATGCAGGGCTAGGAGCTCTGATACTTGGAATCGCATTAGCCATACTTGCACGTGTAGGGTACAAATATAGACATAAATAAAAAAGCGATAAATTCGCTTTTTTATTTTTGGCATGGATAAACATAACGCACTTTATAAGTGGAAAATAGGTAAAAAGGCCAGAAAAATTTGCTATAATAGGTTAAGGTGAAAAATATTAAACGTTTTGAAACTCATTCTCGGGTCAGTTTGGAAGAGGTAAACTCAACCATTGATGTACCCGAAAAGTCAGGTTTCTGGAAAAATTTCATAACTTTCTTTGGTCCTGGAGCGTTAGTCGCAGTAGGCTATATGGATCCGGGGAATTGGGTGACTTCCATAGGAGGAGGAGCTCAGTACGGTTATCTTCTTTTGAGTGTCGTTTTGCTTTCTAGTCTAATTGCCATGCTTTTGCAATATATGTCTGCAAAATTAGGGATTGTATCAGGGCTTGACTTGGCACAAGCTATACGACTTCATACAGGGAGAAAAACAGGTTTTATTCTTTGGATTATCACAGAGCTTGCTATCATGGCAACGGACATCGCAGAGGTCATTGGTTCGGCAATAGCACTTAAGCTCCTCTTTAACATTCCTCTAGTCATTGGTGTTTTAATCACTATTGTGGATGTCTTTCTTCTGTTATTCCTGATGAAATTAGGATTTAGAAAGATTGAAGCCATTGTAATTTCTCTTATATTAGTTATTATTTTAATCTTTATCTATCAAGTGGCACTAGCCAATCCTGATTTTAGTCAAATGATAGCAGGATTTGTCCCACAGACTGAGATTCTCTCTACGGGTCAGCTGACAATGGCTTTAGGAATTGTGGGGGCTACAGTCATGCCACATAATCTTTTCCTGCATTCATCTATTGCACAGACTCGTAAGTTTGATCGTAAGGATGAAGTTCAAGTGACAAAAGCTCTCAAATTTACAGCATGGGATTCTAATATTCAACTGATTGCGGCATTTATGGTAAATTGTCTCCTTTTGATTCTTGGTGCAGCCCTTTTTTACGGAAAAGCAGATAATTTGGGGACATTGACCTCTGTTTATGAGGCACTTAAAGATAAAAATATATCTGGAGCTATTGCAAGTCCTATTCTATCAACATTATTTGCTGTTGCCTTGCTTGCCAGTGGGCAGAATTCCACCATAACAGGAACCTTGTCTGGACAAATCATCATGGAAGGTTTTGTTCATATTAAGCTGCCCTTGTGGGCAAGGCGATTGATTACTCGATTGTTAGCCGTTATACCTGTGCTTATTGTTACCATTTGGGTGGGCGGAGACGAGCACGCATTAGATATACTATTGATTGACAGTCAAGTCTTTCTTAGTCTAGCCTTACCATTTTCTATCGTTCCTTTGATTTATTTCACAAGTTCAAAGAAAGTCATGGGGAATTTCAAAAACTCACGTTTATCTATTGTTTTAGGTAGCATTTCAGCTCTACTTTTGATACTATTAAATATATATTTACTTATTCAAACCGTTAATACCATTTTCTAGGAGGAGATAATCATGGAAGCAAAATTAACCAACAAAGCAGTTATTAAACGCAATGGGCTTGTCGTCGATTGGGATTCGTTTCGTATCCAAACGGCAGTCTTTCGAGCAGCAATCAATGGGAAGTACAAGGACAAACCTCTACATGCCAATATGCTTGCCAATAATGTGACTAAAGTGGTTGAAAAGGTCCTCTCAGAACAACCCTTTGAAAAGATTGAAATTGCAACCATTCAAAATCATGTCATCAAACAACTCAATGACTTTGATAAAGAAGTGGCACAAGATTTCCTTGAATATAAGACCAAACAAGAAATCAAGCGTGCAAAAAATTAAAGAGGAATTATAAATTGGAAAAAATTTATGATGAGGTTTTTACATCGG
>Ga0136643_10009289_pt1 | contig 14456 bp, 8 predicted proteins | sample TergutLab28metaG_FD_96883 | JGI IMG/M metagenome (GOLD analysis project Ga0136643, IMG submission 96883) | Labiotermes labralis P1 segment gut microbial communities from Petit-Saut dam, French Guiana - Lab288 P1 (version 3) (version 3) | ecosystem: Host-associated > Arthropoda: Insects >... | reverse complement strand
TAGAAAACAGAGATTAACGGCTGTGGGGACCCGTTGCGCTGACCACGTGACACCCCTCTATCCGCAAAAGTTGGCGCTAACTTCGCCGACCGGCGGCGGCCGCTCTGTCGGTATAGTTCGCGTACGGACTAAGGCCACGGAGTTTAGTTTAGTTTAGTTTTATGTGATATGAATGGCGGAAGATATTACGTTTGGTTTTGTGAATACGATGATAAAATATCACTTTCCATTAAACGTGGATTTTTTAAATTTTTTTCCTAACTCCCAGCGTTTCAAGGAAAGACGTGATGTGAATTAATTTTCCTTAATTTTTGTGAAACTGTATTTTCGAATGTACTTCTTGTTTTAAACTAATTTACTGCTGATGCTATTGAATGCGCTTGATTTGCTGCTGCTCGCTGAAACTTAACTATTTGATGGACCTGTCGATATTAACAAATATTTATCCGCTAAAATGAACTTCAACATAAACTCCATTTAAGTACGTCACCGTTCTTTAAAATTAAATATATTTGTTTCTTCTCTGCTGCGATTCAGAGCGACGAAATTCCATAAATAATTTTCCATGACGCAAATTAAGAACCAGCTTCAACAATTTTAATCTGGCCTCTTAGACTTCTGTTAAAGAAATTTAATGTGTAACTGACAAAATGTAATTTCGGAAAATACCTCGTTTATTTTTAGTTTATTTTCTGAGTCTCGTTATTCTACAACAGATTCAGTACACGGGCGTCATGACGTTAGCTTCCGACTGTGAAATATTTATTGGTACTGTATAGTCAGTGTAAAATAAACTGGCAATAAAATTTATTTTTACTTAAAAGTAATCGAGGAACCCTGGAGGTCCAGTACTTTTCAGAAATATCGTAGGGCTGAAATTTATTGAAGAACGTGAAAAAAGAGTTTTCATGAAAGTCAATTTATGTACAATGCCGTTACTACATAGGCAAGTTACAAGAACACGAAAACGTATAGTGAACCTAACAAGCGATATTAAATATGGATATGCATTAATATCTATCACACTGACAAACCACGAGTGCTTTTTACTGTAGCCGAGGCGGAGAAAATTCATATTGCTTCATGAAAATAGACGTTATAGATGGGTCTGTAATACACCGATAGACATTTGTAAAGTTAAGTCTTGGCTTACAGGTGGTCTGCAGTTTGAGTCCAGTATCAGCCTGACCTGACGTCATGGGAAATTGCTGTTGTTGATTCTCTCGCTGTATGTCTGTCCATGTTGCACCGGTGGCGTCGTGACCCGTGCTGGGGCGGAGTTCCACACCGCACCGCAGGGGGCCCATCACTAATTAATGGGAGGTAGATGGACGTGGGCGGTGGATCCGCAGCCAGTTTGCTTCTTTTCACTCACGCAGTTAGTACAGATTAGAAAGGTTAGCTGGGAAGAGGAGGTTGGAAGTTTTTGCCTTCTAGGTTATGATGCCGTGTAGAATGATACATAGGTACAGATGTTAGTAACGAGGGCATTAACTGTATCTTCATGGTCGTCCAAGAATATGACTAGGACCTCATCGATTACCGTGAAAATAGTGGCTGTAAGCTCCTCCGAATCACTGGTAAATGTAAATGATTCTGCGTTTCGTCATATCTCATGAGATGGAAAGCTACATCAACATGGCTGTGAGAACTGCAAAGCTCCCAAAGATGAGATTATTTAAATTTCTACTGGTGCTTACATTCATTCCTCAAAACAATTTCTGTCGCACGTAGCCTTAGAAGGATCTGTTGTTTAATGAGACATGCTACTAACGTTGCAATTGCTATGCTACAAATCGGAAGGGCGCTGATTCGATTCCAGATGGTGTCATTGGAATTTTTCATTGACATAATCCTTCCGATCGCACTATGGCCCTGGGGTCGACTCAGCCTCTAACAGAAATGAGTACCAGGAACATTTCCTGGGGACAAAGGCGGCCGGTGTGTAAGGATGACAACCTTACCACCATTCTGTGTCGTTGTCATGTAATCTGGGAACCTTAACTTCCTGGAACCCTCTGGGCCACTGCAGGCCTGTAACGGGACTGCTTTACCTTTACCTTTAGCTTGTTACTAACGTTGCAATATGTTTAGCGATTGTAACATAATAAAACAGGGACCCGGGAATTCAAATGGTTGAGGTTTTGTTCCCAGAGCGCCATTAAATTAAGCGTTTGGTTTGAGGTTGAGAGTTAGAAACATTTGTTCGGTTTGAACACAGAAAATTTCGGAAGAATTTAAACTTTCACAGAAATTATGTCGGAATACCTGTCATTAGAATGCGTAAAATTTGTTAAGACAGGTAAGCGTAGGTTGTGAACTTTCGACATGTTTGTTGCTTGTGTTTTTGTAATAATTTTTTTTTTATTTCAGAGGTTACGTTGTTGCTAATGGATCTGAAAGTGATTACAAATGGTGAGGGTGAAGGAAATGGTCAGAGAGATCATATTATATCTCAAATTATCGTGAAATTCTTTCAGTTTCAGTTGTTCCTAACCTTATCGATTATTGGGAACTTGCTGCAAAACTTTGCACACACCCTCCTACGTGGGGGCTGGCTAAACTCATAACATGCACAATGAAAGTCGATTATGTAGCCAGCAAATGCTGTAAATGAATTCACGCTTTCTACATTGCAATAAAAGTACGAGAGAATGACAGAAGGCAGCAAGCGCTTCTGGAGAATCAAGACTTGCTTCGAACTTATATGAGTTTTCGGAACCCTTGGAAGAAACTCTCTTCCCGCTTGCAATCATTCAGGAGCCCTAGCGCATTTCAAAGACCAAGGAGTGGGAACTACTGATTAATAGTTTTTGTTTGCTGGAATGGTTTTAAGTTGGTCTAATCTGAAAAGGAATATTAACTGTGTCTATATTTACTTGTGCTAAATGCTTTGAGATGAAATTAATATCGCGATTTTTAAGCTTTCACTCTTGTTTCTGGAGATACCAATAAATACCGGTTATGAACAGATTGCTCATATGATCTCCAATTCGTCCTTTATAAGTAAATCCTTTCATCAACCCTGCAAATTATGGTCTTACGAAAACAAGTGAATGAATTTAAATAGAAGAAATTCCGACTACTAATCCTAAAGTTATTCAACGTGTAAAAAAGGAAATAATTTTACTATTGCCAAGTGGAACAAACCTAATTTCATAAGAGACCAAACAGGAAAGCACGGTGGTGAACTTATAGAAGTTATTTCCGTGGTTTTTATTTCGAATCTCTTGTGTGAAAGTGGCTAGTCTGACTGATATTTTTCCTCATTGTCTTCAAGGCCGAACTGTATCACAGTTAGGCTGCGAAGCCTTCCTTCAAAATCCTTTCCAATTCATAATTTGTCAGTCGCCCTATCGTTCGACTCCAATTGACCGCCTTCTAAAAATAAGCCGCAAAGAACTGAATTACAACGAAATATGAGAACATACAAACGGTAATTTTGACCTCACATTGGTGATGTAATGGAAGTATGTCCATTTCAAACGTGTTGAAATGCAGTAAAATAAAATTAAATTAAAATGAAGCCAGGTGAGGTACACCACAAATCCATATCACAGGACTGGAATGTGTGTAACTTTAGTGCTGGTGTAAGGCAATTAAATAACTGGATATGACCTATCAGTGTTCATATAAAATAGCAGTGCAGCTCCAAAGCAACTTCCTCGATTTAATTACTGTGCCTATGTTTGGAAAGGATTAAAAATCCTGAAGTTTCTTTGTAAGGAAAAGTCCCTGCACAGGGCGTTTCGTCTTTCTTATGTTCACACTTCATTTACACAACTTTATTAAATGCGCACTCTAGCCTGTAGTTTGAGGATCAATTTTAAATGCAGTGACAAGGAGGAAATATTATTTAAAAATTTCAAGAAGAAAAGAAAATTAGTTTATTTTTAAAAATTCACCTTCTAAATCACTGAAAACGTACCTTCTCTCAGTTACGGGAACAAACGTGTTAATAATGTACCGGAAAATGCTATTTTATCTCTTTAGTTACAGAAGTGGGCGAGAAAATGTCTCAAAAACGCCTCAAAATGGCGTATTGCAAAAAACTCTTCGTGTATATATATATATATATGCGACGGAGCTGGGGAATAAAGTATGATTGACAAAGACAAAGCGGAAACCGTGTCACTTTTTCCATCATAAATCCTACATCTAGTACACCGCAACAAAGCCGAGGCTCCCGCGGTGAGAAACACAAATAATTGCCTTAGCTTGAGTCTAGATTTATCAAGGGCCTATTTTTATTACTCTTAGTGTTAAAAATATAATTTTTACATTTAAAATGTACTCTTCTCTATTTATTTCGGTCCCTTTACTATTAATGGTCAGATATATTAAGTTTACGGTATTACTAATACAAAACTAGCACAAATATTTATACTACTAAGTTACACGAAGTTTATAAAAATCCTTTATATTGAAAAATAAATCTGAAAATATACCCTTCGTAGGACATTTCCTATACTTTCTTTGCATTTGTCAGTTTATTTATAGGCCTATATATATATACATATATATATATGTGTGTGTGTGTGTGTGTGTGTGTGTGGTGGGGGGGATGGAGGGAATGTCTGTGAATGTTACGTCAGCACTGATATTTAAGTCAGTATAATGTTCATAACAGTTTATTTTAGAAAGACTAACATTAGAATTTACGGCCATGAATTCGCTATGGTGTCAACACTGGATAAAATTAGTCAAATGAAAGAAGACTATACAGATATACTCGTATAATGACTTTACTGAATACTTTAAAACGAAGTAAGAGCGGTCCTTCTTAAACTATGCGTATTTCTGGATACGCCACTCTCAGTTTTCTTCGTTAAACTCGCTGCAATATTCAGTCCATAGCGTCAAGATGGCTACACTGCGCACCGTGGTAGTTTACCAGACGTGGCCGCTGCTTATTGAAAGTAATGGAGGAAGAAAAATGGGTGCTTTGGTTGGTTATTCTGTACAGATTGTGTCCTGGCTATAGTTGAGGCACTTAATTATATTCGCTGCAATGGAAGACTAATTATTTTGGATACATAAGATTTTTTAGCTGTAAGTGTGTTGATATATCACGTGGGGTATCTTTAAGCTCTAACTTCAGGTAGGTTCTTATATAGAACTTAATGTCAGAATAAGGGGAATTTTTCAGTTAGTTAACAGCGCATTGAGTCAAATGAAGAGAGGGGCGGCGAAATTCGTGTTTTCGACTTTTGTGAAATGCATAAAATTCTACACGAAGGAAAATGGACGTTTCCAGTGTAAAGAAACTGAAGGGTTATGAAAAATTGGGTAGATTTGTTCTCGGTACATACAAACACACGGAGCGATGTTAGTAGCGGGGTTGCGGTAATTACTTTGTACACAAATTGTGATAGTGATTGTGTTAATTAGTTTTAGGAGGCCTGTTTAATTAATTAATTATGGAGCAGATAAATAAAGGCGAGTAATGTATAGTACTTAGAACATAATATTTCATGGCAAATACTTTTCATATCAGTTTATATTACTCACCCCCTTCTAGTGCCGCGGTCATGGAAGAGTAGAGCTACACCTCTACCCACCCTCTGGGCCACACCGACCCTGTAACGAGATCACTTTACCTTTACCTTTACCTCTTTATATCAGTTTATATTACGCTAATTTTTGCTGCATTAAATTTTGAAGTTCATTATTCACATAAAGCTACAAAACTGATCTGAGCTGATGAAGTTCAGTTTATTGCTTTGTTGTATAGTTTTGAGCTTTGTTACGTATGTAGCAATATACGAGAAATAGCTGCTAAATCATGCTATTGTGTAAGGTACTGGCGATGACATAAATTAGTGTCATGTAGTTAACAAAATATTGTCATGCTTCTTGACATGTAATGTAACGTTTGGGTGCCTACCGTCCACTTTAAGAGAGAGTAGTTAGAGTGTAAATAACTAACCAAACTTATGCGTTGAGGGCGCGAAATTGAGATAGGGCACTGGGATAAGGGCACTGGGATAAGGGCACTGGGATAAGGGCACTGGGATACACACACGTATCAGAACTTCCTAATATTACAGCAGGATTACATATAATTATCTATGCGTCTCGAATGATTAACTAACCCAGTATTTTACTTAAACCAAGCTCTAACACTGATGGCACTTTCCGCAAAACATTCCCCTTAATCCAAACATTGGCTGTCACGCAGCAATCTTCATGGCTGCGAATCCATGAAGAATGAACTTTTACTCGATCCCATTCATTCAAATTTTACTATTAAAATTTCGTGTGTATTTCTTACATCTCATGGATAATAGTTACAGGAAATGTGCTGTAAGTGGGAATAATTTTTATAACACGCGGTTCGAATAAGTTATGAATTTTTTATTTAAACGTGTTCTTTAGGAATTTTGTTCAACCCAGCCACGGACCTGCTCTTTACCGGGATTATTAACCTTGATTAAGCCTTACACACTTTGGGCAGGACTTCATGAATGAGAGTTGTGCTATTAGCAAGGCCTTCCCCAACGCAGAAGTCACTTAGACACACGTTACATCTGTGTCCCGCGTGGGACTCGAACACACGTCTTGTGTTTATTATGGCTAGCTGTAGGACGATGTAAACACATGTAGCTTCGGATATTGGGCAGTAGTATTTAAACGATGACTTAGAATGTGCTAAACAGCAAAACATTTCGATTAGGGTAGCCGGGGTCCCGGAAGAGGTTCGAAGAGATACTACTCAGTACAAAATAGGAGAGATTTCGCTTGGGTTCATTTGCTACGTATCACGTTGTTTTTATGCACACTGGCAATGAAAATCTAAAGAAATGCCACTGAAGCTGTTGCAGTGTAATTAAAAATTCTAGTGCTGGACTGAATGGAACGATTGTTTTGAGAAAGACTGAATGCAAATTCTCGAGCAGTCGGAACAAATCTCCCATTTTGTCGTGATGAAAGTCTTGGAGTATACAAGGAATATATATCCAATTCTTTATGCCCGTTTCTGCCTTCCCTTTACTTTAAAGGCAAGCAACTCTTTGTCTTGGCAGTATCCATTCACAAATATGCAGTCTATATGACAAGCTTTCCATTTGATTGTCTTTTATATTTCTCCTGAAGCCTTTATTGGAAGGTTTATGTTAAGCAATGCGAAGAATGACTAATGACATTAACACAAATATGTTAATTGTTCTTTTCTGTTAACACACCACTACTATGTTTCTTTTCTTTTCTTTTTTCACCTTCTCCCTCCTTCAGATTCTTGTTCAACTATTTTACTTGTCTAACTTTTTATACTGAAGGGGTTTTCGTTTTTGTTATTATGAGGGTGCCTGAGTCTTTGCTTTTGTTGGCATGTCCATTGTAGTGATCATGTGATCTCGACCAGCCAGCCAGCCTCAAGGTAAGCCCGTCCGTCTATTGTTTATGGCAACAAAAACTTTGCATTCTTTGAGCTCACAAAAGCAATGAAACTCCACACTGTTTCATATGAATCGCATGTGTGAGTTAATTTCTGTACCTCATGTCTTGAGAAATATTACAATACACTTTCTTGTGCAGGGCGGCGTCCATAAAGAATGTATTTTAATTTGAGGTTCGTATACGTACTTATATTTGGGCAATGTTCAAAAGAACGAGTGTATTTCTAAAAATGTCTGCGTGAAAGCCGAAAGAACACAGGAATTATGTTGGACTGCACATAACTTTATCGCTACCAAATTACACGGCATCACATTTTAGAAGGCGGTGTTATTTTTGTTATTTTGTATGGAACTTCAGATTACCAAAAGTACTTGTTTTAGTTGATCCTTACAACTTGTCGGTTTAATAAAATCGGCGAAATTTCTTGAATTGCTGAGGTAATATTAACTGCTCGAGCATGACTCTGCTTCATATAATATGTTAGTAATTGTCCTTACTTTCACTGGCTGTCGAAAATTTTCTGAAATCATTTTGGTAAACGAAGTGCAACACAAAAAGTCTAAAACCATAAAAGTGGAACAACGGTGAGGTTTACTGACACCATGTGAGTACCAAGTTCAAATTCCAGCCGAAAAATGACTATCTTGAATTACGTTCTTACGGTCTTCTATAGTATCTTCAGAACGAAAATTGCGATAGTATCTTACCTTAAAAATAAAGAGGGTTCTGCTCCTGCTTACCTGGTTTCATCGACCATCCTACCAATTAAAACCAGTTGTTGGTTCAGTTTACCGTAACAGAATAACCTCCCGGTATATGTAAGAGCTCTAATTATATACTGACGACGTGTTAGTGCAAACAAAGCTGAAACAGAAATCAAACTAAAAGGAGAAGCCCTTGAATATATTGCAGGATTCACATACCTAGGACAATTGATATCATTCCGGGACAACTCAGGAAAATAAATCAAAATGAGTATTGAAATTGCTTACTATATTTCAAGAGTGTGGGGTTTATGCTGAAAGACCAAAAAAAAAAAAAGAGGGTAAGAAATACGTCCCGAAATCTTGCGCATTCCCGGTCCTAGCACAGGGCTCTGAAAAGTCCACGCTTACTCACTTAGGAGAAGGAACAGAATATGCTCCAGTCCTGTGAGTAGAAGATGGAACGGAGAATGCAGCAATCTGTGTGGAGCGTCAGTGACCAGTGCCGAAGTAAGGCAGAGCAGCAAGATGAAGGATATTGTGGCAGTGTCTCAGGGTCTCAAGGAAATAGGGAGGACATGTGGCAAGAATGGACCAGTGCAAATGGGCACAAACTGCAACAATGTGCGACGTCAGAACAGGCAAAAGGAGAGGTGGGCGGCCGAAGACCCGATGGGCTTAAAAGTTCTAGACGGTAGCAGCAGGACAATGGTCACCAACACCAAAAATCCCGAGCAAATGAATTAGCTAACACAGCATTTGTATACATGTGACGTATGTAGGAATAGCTCTCCAAGTGGTACAACATTCGAGCTCTTCCTATTTCTAACAGAACGCTGTTATCCTCGTGGGATTAATCAGGCTTATTTATTATTTATTTGTTTATTTTTACTTATGTATTATTTAGTTGCAGTTGGAGTTACATTTTGTGACATGTCTCTTGAAACTTTCGAATTTACGTCTGAAACAGATTTTTATCCAGGAACTGAAATATTAATTCCAATGTTCAGATATTTCAATTAAAAGATAGCTTTGAACAGAAATGTGGTGTCGGTAAACAAAATGTTATTTTAATTTCAATTAAGGTACAAATCTTTTTATAGGAAGGCAATGTCTGTTCAGCGCTAACTGAAATTTGCCTCTCCTATTTTCAATACCAACTGTAACGCGTAAACTCTTGGCCTCATTAAAATCTATGACATGTTGTTTATTAAAACACAGGCGCACCCAGAACTTTCTTTGTGGAGAGGGGATGTGACCTATTCAGAAAATATATAACATTCATGTTTGATTTTCGAAAATTTGTTACGAAATTCTTGTCAAAATCTCCGATCCGACATTTGGTTATGTTACAGAGAAAATTAAAAACTCAAAAATAAAAATCTGCGTATATGTAAATTTTTATTATATCTTTTATATTCCAATACACTAGTCATCAGCTGATCCCGGTGGTTGATTTGAAACACGTAAAATCATAAGTATCATCGTGTCTACAACATACGCGTTTTTAAATTTCGCGCGGTGGAGGGTGGTGTTTGCAGTCCGGCTAAATCGTCCTTGTCTGCGCCAGTATATTTAAATTAATACAAATACAGAACTTTATGGCTCTGTACATTGTATTTAGTTTTGCAACAACAGAGTTTCATCTTCAACAAACATTTGGAACCCAATGATGTGTAAAAAACAAAAAATAACTTACTTGTAAATTATATCTGTAAAATTATCTTACCTGGGACAAGGTGGTTGGGACATTTTTGAAGAATCTAGCAGAAAATTTATATGGTTTACATAATCTTATAAAAAACGAACCACTTTGAAAACCTAAGTATAGACAAAAGAATAAAAATAAAATCGATCTGAAGTAAATAGAGCAAAAGAATATGTGCTGAATTCATTTGGTACAGAATGGAGTCCAAAGACGGTGATGAAACTTCCTGTTCTATAAAAGACGAGAATTCCCTGCAATATTATAAAATTGTAGCTTCTCAAGGATAAATGATCCATGGAATAAGTTAAAATGTAATATAAGTATATATAATATAAAATGGGGACCGCGGTGGCACAGTGATTAAGGTGCTGTGCTACAAATCGGTAGGGTGCCGGTTCGATCCCAGCTGGTGTCAGTGGACTTTTCATAGACATAAAATCCCTCCGATCGCACCATGGCCCTGGGGTCGACTCAGTCTCTAACAGAAATGAGTACCAGGAGTATTTCTTGGGGATAAAGGCGGCCGGTGGGTAAGGCTGACAAACTACTACCATCCTGTGGCTTTGTTACGAAATCTGGGAAACTTAAGTTATAACATTTTACCATCGCGAAGAGGGCTGCCACTGAATGATTACGATGAGCTTACTTGTTTAGTATATCTACTTGAGTAACATAATTTAGAAAACGTAAGTCACAAATATTCAGTGTTATTCTGTGCATAAAATAAGTGCAGGTCTTAGGTTTTGTCCTTCGGGCTAGCATGAAACGGTTGGCTCAAAGCAGTTCGTGCAGGAGAGCAAAATTCATTACTGATTTTTAAAACTGTTAACATTGCATGTCAATGAATATCTCATTTACGAGGAGAGCGTTCTTGATGCAGTTACGCGTGAAGCATTTCAAGAGCAAGAAAAATATTTCGTGCATAAATTCCACGCAAAAGCAGGAACGCAATTAATGGCAGAACACGTTTCACGAACCTGCACATAAATGTTTAGCTGTTTCGTTGAGGACAGCAATGATGCCTTCCTCATAGCTCAAGTGACGGTCCTGGCTGAGAAAAATGAGGTATCTGGTAATTAGACAATTACTGCAGGAACAGGCATGTTATATAGAACCAACCACTGCAACTTAATAATAATTACAGCAGTAGAAATACTTGTATGAGTAAAAGGTATGAACAAAATTTTTTTATTTCTTGTACCAGATTCAGTTCAAAGTCATACATTTCTCTGCATAACTTTAATTAGTGTGTCTTTGTGAACACACACAATTGCGCTGGAAAAATTTCAAACCGTCGACATTACAGGGAACAAATGATGCCCTCAATTTATCTTTTAGATGTCGCCATTTTTTTTATCCTTATTACATTTTTTGGTAGATTTCTTTCCCAAACCGGTCAAGTTTCAACGACTTTTCAAACAGACTATTTTAACATGGGAAATACGAACAACAAGTGGATACACAGAAATGTGAATGTACTGTATTATAAACGTAGTGGCCTGTGTATGTTTCGGCCACCTATTGTGGCCATCTTCAGGGAGATGTTCATTGAAGGATATTTTACATACAACGGTAAAAAATTTAATTTATAAACATAAACATTAAATGTTAAATAAAAATTTAACATCTATATTAAAATATGAAATATTGATAAAATAGTATGTGCTGAGCTTGAGTGTGTATGGCGACACCATGGAAGTGGAGGTGCTGTCACCGTACTCACAGCATATCAACACGCAAATCAGCCCACATAATATTATCAATTTATTTTAACACAAATTTTAAGCTTTTATTTAACGTTTAACATTTTGATGTTAGTAAATTAAATGGTCAAGACAAAACATGTAGGAAGCTAGGATGTTTTGAATACAGCAAACCTACATATCTATAATTGCATTTCGTGGTCGCATTTCTCGTCATGAATCATCATTGCATGGTCATTAATAATTTAAAATAGACCATTTCCAGTCCAACTCCTCAAGCTCAACCGAATATTTATCTCCACATTTCACATTTTATGTGACTTAACAGTGATTAAGATAGAAAAGTTGCAACATATTTCTCACAAGACATGTCGTGCCATGGGACAGCGGTTTTCACAAAATGCTTAATCTCGAACTCAGGACTGTCATTTCGACTACAGAAACCTTTTATGTCCTTGAGGAGTTTCGAAACAAATTGTAACGTAAGTGTCTTATAGAGCAATCTGCATTAAAAATAGTTACAGAAATATTTTCAATTAACCTAGATGCAATATTTTCGGTGTATGATTCTTTGTAACGATAGTGAATGGAAGTAATATCAGAGGTTCAAAGATTTTCAGGAGACAAGAGATTAACTAAATATATTTGTGTTTTGCAGTCACTACTTTTGTAAAGCTATTTATTTCTTTGCTTCCTGAAACAGAACAAAGAATCAGGCAGAACTGTAACGCGTAACTTGACTTCGCTATTCGTTGTCTAGGAACGTCTCTGGGTACGCACAGGCAGCGACAGTGACACCGCAACTAGCCTTTGGAAGATTGTGGATTTGTACACTCTCTTGTTTGAAATTTCGAACCGGATTTTGCCATTGTACACCACTAATTACTTGGATGTATACACGCAGGCTTAAAAAATCATACATAAAGACAAACCATCTAGTAGAGCCACATTCACGAGATACAGGGTTTTCAAAGTGGTAATTAGGAATAAGGGCACAAGGTTGCTTCCCAAAGGCTGCCGGAAATTTGAATTAATTTGCGTATTAGAAACAGCATTAAAAGAGTCCCTGACTGTTTATAACTTATGCCACTGGATCATTCGAAGGGACCCAGGCGAAGATGGAAGGATAATATTAAAATGGATCTTCAAGAAGTGGGATGTTGGGGCATGGACTGGATCGATCTGGCTCGGGAAAGGGACAAGTGGCGGGCACTTGTGAATGCGATAATGAACATCCAAGTTCCATAAAATGAGGGGAATTTCTTGACTATCTGAGAACCAGTTAGCTTCTCAAGAATACTCTGCTCCGTGGTATAAGTAAGTAAGCAAGTAAGTAAGGATCATTAGAAGTTGTATCTGTAGGAAATATTGCTGTAGCTATGCATATGAGTTGTAGCTATACATGTGAGCTGTAGCTATAAGTGTGAGCTGTAGATATACATGTGAGCTGTAGCTATACATGTGAGCTATAGCTATACATGTGAGCTGTAGCTATACATATGAGCTGTAGCTATGCATGTGAGCTGTAGTTATACATATGAGCTGTAGCTATATATGTGAGCTGTAGCTATACGTGTGAGCTGTAGCTATAAGTGTGAGCTGTAGCTATACATGTGAGCTGTAGCTATACATGTGAGCTATAGCTATACATGTGAGCTGTAGCTATACATATGAGCTGTAGCTATATGTGTGAGCTGTAGATATAAGTGTGAGCTGTAGATATACATGTGAGCTGTAGCTATACATGTCAGCTATAGACATACATGTGAGCTGTAGCTATACATGTGAGCTATAGCTATGCATGTGAGCTGTAGTTATACATATGAGCTGTAGCTATATATGTGAGCTGTAGCTATACGTGTGAGCTGTAGCTATAAGTGTGAGCTGTAGCTATACATATGAGCTGTAGCTATACGTGTGAGCTATAGCCATACATGCGAGCTGTAGCTATACACATGAGCTGAAGCTAGGGACTGAACCCGTAGCTTGAGTTGGGAGCTTAGTTGCTTATGGGAACTGTTGCTGGAGATACGAACTTTGGCTGTAGAAGACAATTTAATGCATGTATCCATGGCAACAGGATATTCCCTTTCTGTTGTTGTTGGCGTAGATATAGCTGTCAGCAATATAGAAGTGTTTAGTACTGCCACGGAATTACAGCAGCGGGTTCGTTTTGCACTGTTGCAGAGCTACAAAATATTATGAATGTGTTTCTGTATTCTTGCCTAATTATCCATCATGCAAAGAGCATGCAACATATTATATTGTCATCTGTGGTCTGTCTGGCTCTAACATATCCCCCCCCCCCACTTTACCTCACAAACTACATGATTTTCAGGGGGAAAAATTGAACATAAATTTCGAGTTTTTATTTTCCCTTCATTGCTTGTTTGAATTATCTTTTATTCCAAAAATAATTCAGGAACATATTATAATAAATGTACAAAGGTCTTCAGATGGACGGACGGACGGACGGACGGACGGACAGACTGACACAAAAACGATACTCGTTGCTTTTCGTAATTTTACGAAAACGCCTAAAAAATCTAGCCAGAGGGTGGAACTGTAGCCAGAAATGCGAACTCTAGCTAGAGATTAGTACAGTAGCTCGATAATGGAACTGTAGTTGGTGAAGACGACGAAATAGAAACGGTAAATAGAGCTGGTGATGGGAATTCTAGCTACTGCTGGAAAATGAAAACTTAGCTCGAGATGGGAACTGTAGCTAGAGACGGGACCTCTAGCTGGGCGGAATTCTAGCTAGCGATCCGAACTATAGCAAGAAATGGAATCGTAGCTAGAGACAGAAATTATTACTACGGGGGGGGGGGGGTACTTTTATTAGGGGAGGGAAAAAAACAACTTATATTCTTTGTTTTTTGGAAATGTTTTCTTTTTTTTTTTCATCCATACAACGAATCTTCTAAAAATCCTTCCATTCCT
>Ga0136643_10009284_pt1 | contig 14459 bp, 5 predicted proteins | sample TergutLab28metaG_FD_96883 | JGI IMG/M metagenome (GOLD analysis project Ga0136643, IMG submission 96883) | Labiotermes labralis P1 segment gut microbial communities from Petit-Saut dam, French Guiana - Lab288 P1 (version 3) (version 3) | ecosystem: Host-associated > Arthropoda: Insects >... | reverse complement strand
TCTAATTTCAAATAAAATTAAACATATTCTGCACAGGTATTTTCCCAAAAATTGGAGACTGTGAAGGGGGGGGGGGGGTCACCTTACAGGTGTGGTCTTCCTATTTTGAGGTAAATATGGTATGTGCAATTGACGTATTCTCCCATGAACAACCATACAAGTGTGCTGGTCATATCCAACTGTCTCTGCTTCAATCATCACCACCTGATGTGATGAGTGACTCTGGCACATGTTGCACTTACATGCGCAGTTGGGAAACAGGACAAAGAATTCTGACAGCATAACTGTGGTGTATATATACAACATGCAACCACATCATGCATGACATCTGATGATGGAAACACAGCAAGACTCCGAAATGATGTACACAAAAAATGCATGCATATTGTTGATGGCCCAAAAAGGCTTTCTTTGCAGAATTAAAACTTAATTGAAATGAAACTTGGTGGTAGTAATAGTAGTAATAAAGCAGGAGAGCAACACAAGCAGAGTCCTTCTCAAGATGTTACCATCACCTTAGCTAACAGCTCACACCCTCCACTCTGAAGGACACTATCTTCCAGATTATCATGCTGCGTAGTCTGGTGGGAAATCACCTGTTTCCAGAGAAACCGCTGCCCCCATTTTCTGGGAATATGGACACAGTACAGTCCTTCAAAACATAAGCACAGTCTGTCTACACTTCATCACAATTCAGAAGATAGTTTTCTTCAAGGCACATACCACAGGAACCTAAAACCTCCCTTCAATCCTGTTTCCTGTCCTCTTTATTCTCAATTCTCTCATAATGTTCTCTACTAACATCATAGTTTCCACTGTCAGTTTCTTGCAAACAGTGTTCTGGGGTCAACTAACTAATTAGTTCTCATGTGCAACCACCAGTGACATTTAAGACAACAAAAAGAATCAGACACAACCAGATCCAAACAGTGAGAGTTCCAATATTCAAATTCCTTGTCAGACCAGAAATCCTAAATAAACAGGATATGGAAATCACTGTTTGTACGCCCAACAATTCACAACAACACACTGCAACCACTAACACACACATGTTGAATACAGTACTGGGATCAGACTACTTAGGCTAAAAAAACCTCCAAAAATTTCTTTAAATACTGGATTGTTTCATAAACCTCTTATAATTTCTAAATGGCTAACCCGTTGCTTATTTGAATTAGTACAATAACTATGCAGCATTGAGATCTGTGCTCTTCTGGGATATTATGCAGTGTATGGTAGTAATTTCTTATCGACTTTATGGGACAACCTATTGGTCCCATTGTAAAGGGTCACAGATCTTGGATTTCTTTGACCCTTAAATATGGTACCAATAGGTTGTCCTGGAACATCAGCAAGGAATTACCATCATACACTGTGTAATATTCCAGAAGAGCACAGACCCCTTCTACTTCATGGCAGAAGCCTGAAATTGCACATTACTGAATTAAAATTACTGCATTAGTGATTTAACCTCTAAAACCCATGGACACAGTTAAGCTGGATGAAAATTACATTCTGTACTTATTTTAAAATATTGCAAACTACCCTTTAGAACCAAGCAATTTTAAGTTTCCTTATTCCCTGACAATAAAAAGTCACCTCACAATTCATACATGTCCACAAACTTGATACCAGATTTCAAATCCATGTTCCCAGATAATAAGAGTTTAATGTATTACAAAGTTACCTCCTCTTTTATAAACTTGCATTTTTCTACATAACTGACTAAAGTCAGTACTAAAATCCTTACCATATATCCCATGACTGACATTCTATACACACACATTTTGGAATATCCATATAAAAGTTTTAGTCACAGTTGAATGCATCTATGATCAATTTATGCAAAAGACCCTTCAATAATAAGAAATTACAACCAATTTATGGAGAAGTAACCAACAGCAATGCTGATTCAGATGTGAATTGTTTTTCTGACAAACAACAGTTGAGTTCAGATGATACGGACACCAATACAAACAGTTTTAATGTAACAAGTCAACTATGATATGTGTTATGATACACGACATCAATCTAGAGAACGGTTTCACAATAAGGAGGTTGTCTACTCCTCTCTCTGCATTCTGATCTTATTTACGACTCACAATCCTAGGCCCATAACCTGTCAATAAATTTCAATTCCAGTTACAAGACAAAAAGAATCATCTTACCTGACACAATTGGTCGCCATGTCACTTCTAATTTATACAACATATTGCAAAAATGCAGCAATAAATTTCTAGCGCTACAATGGCACTGTGTTTAGATGTCAACCAACAGTAAGTTTTTTAATCACATTATGTAATCAGTTCTGTGTCACCGTCCATCTAACAAAACTATTATTCTCACTTTGACTATTTCTCCTTGTCAAGTTGAAACAAACAAGGATCCCTTCTTGTTACCTTGAACATTCTGCATAAACCTAACTTCTATATAATTATGCCAAAATTAATCATAACAATTAAGCTACCACTAAAAGAGATGACTACATGAACCAAAATTTTGCTGCTGTTGTTCATGTAAACAATTTTTTACCTCACTAGTGTTTCAAAAATTACAGAGCCAATGGCGCCAAAAATTCTGTAGCCTGTCACATCGCCAATGGGCAGGTGGTACAAGTACATATATATCAGATAAATGAAACATCAGGCACATTAACACAGAAAACAAATACTTCTAATAGAATTAGATGTCTAAGTGAATGCTGTCAAACCAAAAACACAGTTCATACAGTTTACATTTCAGTGACAACAGCCATAACAGATTTCACTTCCAAACGAATTCTGGAACTTCTGCTACAAATAAATAACTAATACACAGTAGACTTATTCCATATTCCTATTCATATTCATACAGAAAAGTATGTTTAGTGTTATGGTTGAATTCCGGTAATTAAGTATATTACACTCTTGGCACAGTGTCGGATTAGTATGCCTGAATCGTAATTCAGTACATCACAATGTCAGTCCACTATGTAATAAATTCTGTTTCTTCCCATCCAAACTGCAATTCAGTTACTTACTGCTCTAAACTGCTTCTTCAACAAGAAACACACACAAGTCCACACTCTTGAGGCCAGTAATAAAAACGCACGAAGGCCCATTTGCAATTGCTTCAGCATTGGTAAAGTCTTTAATGAACGTCCTATTAAAGAATATAAAAACAATTCCAATTCAATGTCAAGTCCAGAAAGCAAATGTGAGAGAGCATTACATTCCTACAACAACCTTAAAACACTAACAGCCGCCATGATCGACCCATTTCCTACACGCATCATCTACGCGCATGTCAAAACCATGTTTCTGAACTGGCTGACAGAGGGCAGCATTCGCAGAGTAGTTGGAATAGTAGCGAGAAATAGATGAATAGAATGATGTCCGTTCATACAGTTTGCTCAAATATAATTGCTTTACTTACTGTCAGTGATTTTTTATTTAAAATATTTTATTTTCTTGTGCAAAAGTTTTATTCGGCCATTCGAATTTAACAAGGCTGCTGTTCAGATTATGTATTAGGGCGGTAGTTCTAATTCGTGAAGGTCTTTAGCAAACTGCGCTTCTTGAGTTATTACACAGCGAGGGATGGTAATTACTTACCGACGTTTCGGGACAACCTATCGGCCCCCATATACAATCTTGACCTGTCGGTCCCGGTCACATCTTTAATATACCCTTGAAGATGGGACCTATAGGTTGCCCAACAACGTCGGTAAGAAATTACCACTATTCGATACGTAATAACCCAGAAGATTGCGGCTCTAATATACTTCGCAGCGGTAGCGTGAAATCACGCGTGTAAGCTCTTTTCTGTGCTGAAATTCCTGCAATAAAATCACACTGGGCAGCAGAAATACGAGTCGTAGCACAGGTATTGCCATCCATGGATCAGGTGCCATTGGCCAAAATACATAATTTTCACAACAAAATCAGGATTTACAACACAGATTGTAGCCTCACGAACCTTTCCTCGATCCAAAGAAATTTTAGTTAGGTGGATGGTGTCATGGATGAGTGTAATCAGACCATACAATGATGAGTTGTTCTAGCAAGACTTTACTAGCTAGTAGATAGCAGCACATGGTAGTAAATGCACACATTAGACATATAACCAAACACCTAGGCCCCGGTGCTCCAAATATTTTTGTTAGGTCAAAACTATCATCCTTAATCACCAGCATTATAATTAATGCTACTTAGAGCTACAAACTGTCAACAATCTAACACAACCACCCAGTTCAGCAGCACATCACAGTCAGTTGCATGCAGCATTCAGGGTAGGTAAAATGAGCATTTACTGAGATATGATTAATGTGAACTGGTCCTCTTATTGAAGAATTAATTTCACCTGTTCATTTTATCATATGACTGGGTACTGTAAACTAGAGACCTGTTCTTCACATAATTAGCCATGAGGTTTAGTCACTCAAAATTTCTTCTTCTCGCTGTCACAGTCATAGACAGTGTTGTATAATTTTACACACCAGTACTCATACATCCATAGTATTAACACAATTTACATCCTGTCATATGATTACATTATGTTAGTCATTTACTAATAATACAGATTCAAGGATAAATTTACAGTGTTTTAAATACAACAGGGAACTTACTAGCTTAATCAAAACTAGCATTTCATATTAAAATCATTTCATCATTCTTTTCACAAATAATCTGTCCTGCTTTGAAAACATCCTTTCACAAGGAAATGAAGTGACCACAGCAGAAAGCCACTTCAGTGCAGAGTAAATCTGGAATATATCACATTCCTGTAATTCCATAAAGGCAGGTGCACAAAGGTTGTTGCACACATAGGTTCGCTACATATTTATCCAGTTCAATGCTAGTAGCTGCAGTTCACTGACTCTCAGAACTTAGCATAGTCATCCCAAATGACAGAATAACACAACACAATGCATAGTCAATATAGTGACTGGGTTATGGGCTGGACAACCCGGATTTCAATTTCTGGCAGGGGCAAGAGGGTTTTCTCTTCTTCAGAACAGGGATCAGCTGTGGAACACACATCTTTCTACTCAAAGGATAGTATGGGGCTTGTTCCCCAGCAGTGAACTTCCTGGAGTGTGAAGCTGATGACTCACTTCCACCTAGTGCCAAGGGTAAGAATGAGTGCAGCAGTACCTCTATTCCTACAAACCTTAATGGCATGCACAGACACAACTCTACCTTTACCTCTTATACATATGTACTACATTAATATATTAGCTATTATATGAGTTTAACAAAGAAGAAGGTGCCAAGGACATTAAGCAGTAAATAGAACAATCATAATTATATTACATAAGAACAAGAACTGCAACTGGTGGTGATGGCAGTGGTAGTCATGGCTATGATAATTAAGATAATAACAATGATTCATCTCCACTTCAAATGGATTTAAAAAAAAAAGAGTCCAAATCTGTCATTTAAATATTTATTGATTCCAGCATTGTCACTTACATATTATTATTATTATTATCATCATCAGCATCATCATCATCCATGTTATCACCTTTATGCAGGTTATTTACAATTATATACCTGAAACACACCAAGTTTCTAGGGTACATTGTGTTGCAGCTGTTCTGTATTTACAATTTGTGCTACATGTAATGTTATTTCGCCTTTGAAATATGTTTTGTACTTTTACAGTAGCTCTTCCTGTAGTATGTGTGCAGTGCCCAATATGGCTGTTCTTTGTAGTTCCTTAATTTCGTGCTTTCCTGGTACATTGCTCAGGTAATGTATGAGTGATTTTGAAATAGTTCCAGTTGCCCCTGTTATTACCGGTATCACTTTTGCATTCACATTCCAAATACACTGAATTTCTATTATAAGGTCTTTATATTTTAAAATCTGCTCACCTCCTCTCTTGATCACATTTCTGTCTCCAGGAATTGCAACATCTATTAACATCCATGTTCCTTTACTATTATCATGAATTATGATGTCTAGTTAATTGTTAGGAGCACTTCTATTGGTTTGTACTTTTTGGTTCCATAATATGGTCACCTTACCTTCATAACTTGTTTCCACCAATTTTGGTAGTCATACAAGTGTTTGTTGTCTACTTTAACCCCTATTTCCTTGCATATGCTAAAGTGTAGTCGAGTGTTGTTGTTATTGTTATTATTATCATTATTATTATTATTACGTTAAAATCACACTTCTCAGCATTTATATGCTTGGAAACTTTTGCCCTATCCCAAAGGATTAGTGTCAGTCAAGGGAAGGAACTCATCCTATCCTCTAAGATCAAGAGGCAGGCCCTAGGAATTTGCATACTATATGGCACATTTGTAATAGCACTGCTTTTTGCCCAACTATTATTATTACTATGATTATAATCATATTTATTATTATTATTATTATTATTATTATTATTATTATTATTATTATTATTATTATTACCTTAATTTAAAATTTCACTTTTAATTTTATTTTGTGAATAAATTCCAAAGTTATTTTCTAAGTCTTCATACTGCTGTATAACTAAGTGTATTGTGTAATTTCCTGCAACATTCTGAGTGCACCATCTGGATTATCAGTGGGAACCTGAAAAACAGTAAATCATACATGCACTTAATAAGTTAAAGGTTCAGTGATTTGACAGAATTTACTAACCAATCTCCCTCATACCTAAGGCAGTAAAGTATGGCAGCAAATGGATGATATTACATAATTACAAGTGTTCTAACTCACTCACTTGATCTGCTGTACATCATGCATTATCAGCATACTTGGCCAGTGGTTCTCAACCTATGTGCTGTAGCACACTAGCATAACATGTGTTTTTGCCAAGCATGCCCCAAGGATTGGAATAAAATTATCATTATATAAATTAAATAAGCAGATTACATATCAAATAATTATTGATGTCGCTTATATTATTTGTAACTGGGTATAAATGTAGTTAATAGCCAATGCATAACAGTAAACTTATGTATGAAACGTGCAAGCAAAAATCAGTAACACTGGTAATGGCCATCGCTGTTAATGGTGGTGTTATGGTGTTTCAACAATGGATCTGAAGAAACCTCACCTGACTCCTTACCATACTCCGTTTGTTGACAGTCTGCCACAAAAAGTAAATATCTGTGTTTGAGTACATAAAATAATGCTACTCAAACAAACACAATCTGTGTTGAATGTAGTGTCATTTTTTTTAAAACAGTTTTTGTTTATTTATGTTTTCATAAAAGAAATTATATTATTTAAAAACAAGCCCACACTTATCAAAATTTAGATCTCTGTTTTAATTCAAATGTACTATGGAAAAAAAATTAGCAAATATCCCAAGTGTGCCAGGAGCAACAAAGGTTGAGAATCAAAATCAACAACAAACATAAAAGACATATTTTTTTGTGAACAAGTTACTGAATTATTGTATTGAGATTGTGGATACAGTATTTACCATGTGTCCTGAACGCAGAAGCCAATAGAAGTGGAAGTTTTGATACGATTTTTTGTAGCCCTCAATGATGCTATTAATGACTATAGGAGATCTAACAGCATTAAGCCAGGCTGCAGATCCAGACCACTGCAGTCGCTCAGCCCAGAGTAGAGTGCCTGTAACATTTCATTTGCAACGTACAATTCTTACTCAAAATTTAGGGCATGGGAGCAGAAGCACAAAGCTCAGTATATAAGAATGCCCTGAACAGTTCCTATTCCACTTCTATTATTTCTTAGTCTGTAATTATAGAGGCTAGGTTTCCTTGTGTGTAAGAACAACTCCATGGAACAGAATAACTAAGCTCATTATATATCAATGCAATGAACAGTTCTTCTGCTTTTGATAGTTCTTAGTCTGTAATTATAGAGGTTAGGTTGCCATGTGCCTAAGAACCAATCTATACAACAAAAGCACAAAGCTCACTATAGAATAACGCAATGAAGAGTTCTTCTTTTGCTTCTGTTAGTTTTTAGTCTGTAATTACAGAGGTTAGGTTGCCATGTGTCTAAGAACAACTCCATGGAACAGAATAACTAAGCTCATTATATATCAATGCAATGAACAATTCTTCTGCTTTTGATAGTTCTTAGTCTGTAATTATAGAGGTTAGGTTGCCATGTGCCTAAGAACCACTCTATACAACAGAAGCACAAAGCTCACTATAGAATAATGCAATGAAAAGTTCTTCTTTTGCTTCTGTTAGTTTTTAGTCTGTAATTACAGAGGTTAGGTTGCCATGTGTCTAAGAACAACTCCATGGAACAGAATAACTAAGCTCATTATATATGAATGTTGATCCACATGCTTCAAGAAGGAACAAACCTAAAGCAGGAGTGATTATTTTTTTTAAAATTAAATCTGTATGATGCATACAAAATGACTGAATTAGAAACTGCTTTAACAGTATTGTGCCAGAATGTTAGAGGCCTATGTTAAAAATATGATGAGTTGTTTTGTTTTTTAAAAAGAAACCAAATCATTCTACATTAATTTGTTTAACAGACCATCATTTATCCAAACAGACTTTGTCACTTATTGATCTTGAGAATTATTCTCTGGGTTCTAGTTACTCACATATTTTAAATCAAGGTGGCAGTGTTTGTATTTACATTAGAACTGATACTGAATATAGTATTTTTGATGTTTCTCAAAACTGTATAGAAAAATATCTAGAACTCTGTGTTGCACAGATTAATTCTAAATATTGTCATATAGTTACAATTTGTATTTACAGATCTCCCACAAGGAAATGCAGCCCATTTTTAAATTTATTAGATGCAACCTTAAAACACTTACACATACCTAATACTAAATTTTTAATTTGTGGAGATATAAATATAAATTACTTGTTGGACAGCCATCGAAAGACTCAATTGACTGCATTATTGCATACATACAATTTGTCTCACACTACCTCTTTACTTACCAGAATTTTTAATTGTAGGGTTTCATATATTGACAATATATTCATTGATATTATTGATATTTACAAGGCCCTGTGTCTAAGAGCAACTCAATGGCACAGAACTACAATATTCAAACTGTGTTCTGGGGAAATTCTGTGGGTGACTTTCAGGGGTGCAAAATATGTTGCAAAATAATTGCAGAATATCTCCAGTCACTACCTAGATAAATGGACTAATAAGGCAGAACTGTTTTAGAAAAGGATATTTCCTAATTGATATATTTACTATTCAAAAAATTAATTAGTAAGTGAAAAGTGTACACAGTGTATACAGAAACCAATATATAATTCACATATTATTGAAATTTAATAGAAGTGTGTCACATGAAGCTCCTATACTGGAACAACATCAACTGCTAATTAACATACCAGGATCTGCAGTGCAGGGACATCAAGACCTATGAGGGGAGAAAAAGAAAAATAGAAAAGGGGGGGAAGGGGTGAAAAAGTTTCAGAATTATTACCTGCCCTCCTCCTTTCTATCACATGGAAACAATATCATGGTAAATGCTACAGGATTTTCATTTTTGGGAGATGGGAATAAGTACTGGAAAATTCAATGCTTGGCCAAGATGACCACCAGCATGTGCTGTTAGAATAGTGAATTACCTGTCCAGTGAGGTATGATACCAACTCACCTGGAGTGTCAACGATAAGATCCAGCTGACCAGTAAATACACAAACAGTTAAATATGTTTCTTGCAGCAACTGTTCCACTGTAAAATACAAATGGTGATCAAAAGTCAACAGATACACGTAACACTACCAATGCCATGCAGTGGGACATGGATGCAAATTTGTACACATTATAGATCCCAGGGCCAGGTGAAGACAAATGGTCATCTCCACACTCCAGCTTCTTTACCCTTGTGACAACATTCCAAATTATTATCAAGAGACAAAATGGATCCTGTTAGGAATGAAAGCCTGGTACTCTGGCCCACAGAGCTAACTACATCAACTTACAATTACAAGCAAATAAAACAATAGTAAATTGAGTTTATACACAACTTTAATTATTCATCAGTTTAAACAATTATCAGCTTCAGCTTCTTGAAAAGCCATCTTCATGCTGAATACACACCAAGAAAGGAACATGTATGTTACAATGCCACAAGTATTGTTTGTATTCAGCCTGAAGATAGCTTTTTAAAAAGGCGAAACATGTTGCTGAAAATAATTTAAACTGATCACTAATTAAAGTTGTGTATAGACTCTATTTACCACTGTTTTGTTTACTAGTATATTAAAACACGATGGGGATGCCTTGCCTAAAATTACAGTTACAAATTAATTTTCTGTTCAATATAAGATTTCATGTTCTCATGTCTGTTAGTATGACGATTACTCTCAGTTAGCATGAGATGTCATGTTGCAGCTACCAGACTGCATGTGATCACAGACAAGATGACACCAATTTTGTGAATTCTATACAGTATACATACAAACATCCATCCCATGCTTGACGGACATTCACTTTACAAATTACTGCCAGCTAAGAAGTGACTTACATTGTAGCTACAAGACCATATGTGAACACAGCCCAAGTGACAGTAACCTTATAAATTCTATACAATACACATACACACACATCCCATGCTTTAGGGAAATTTGTTTTACAGATTACTGTCCGCTAAGATATGACTCACACTGCAGCTACTAGATAACATGTGAACACAGCAAGGTGGCAGTAAATTCAATACACATATACATGCTTAATGGCTATTCACTTCACAGATTTTTTCTGTAATGCACAATGATTTTGTTATTTGCTTTAACAACTACTATCACTTTTAAAGACTAATGGTCTTTAAAGCAGGTAAGACAAGCACATGGGTCAGTAAACTTGCCCTCATGCACTTTATGGATTTTAACCTTAGAGACAACTTTTACAGAACGGAACATACTACATCTGTTAAGTGAGGGATAGGTCCATAAATATGAGTTACAAACACACTGTTATTTCCATTAAAAACATAAAATTACTTATCATATTAGAACATGAAACTGATGGAAAGGCTCCCTGAAAATTTTACACTCCATTATTTCCCTGCATTACCATGTCACCCTTCCAACAAATTATAATTTGACTAACCATTTTATAAGCTTTACATACCAACACTTGTAACTGGTTTCATAAAGTCCTCATACAGTTTAGAGAAAACATCGTTACTTTGGCCTCCCCAGGTGACTGCCGCTGGGATTTGAAGAGTCTCCTTTACAACAGTATTCATCAGGTTATCCAAACTGGCATCATCCCGCAGCAATACTTTGCGCATAAAATCTGGAAGGAGGGGGGGGAGGGAAAAAAGAGACACATATTAGTTACCCAGAATGTCACTTTTCACATGTTGAGAGGCCTTTTAGAGGCAATAAATGTGTGGATAATGTAGATAATTTCTAACTTCATACTGTATGGTGTTACATTAATTCATAATTTCATTAAATTCAAGCATGTCATTGTATGTAATGTACAACAGAAGGGTTCATAACAAGTGGGGCATGACCAGTAGTGGGCTTACATGCAATTTCAAGCCTCTAAGCCTAATGGCCACTTTATACAACAGGTTTAACCTTAAAAAATATCTATGTTCTGCCCGTACAGTCTATATTTGTGCTTTGTATGGATCTCTCAAAAAACAGCAATTATTTCCCTATACAGCATTAACTGATCATTTTTACAACCAAAACAATATATGTTTACTATGTGGTACAAACTGAATCTTTAACTATAATTCAGGATCATATTAAAGAATAATAACAAAAAGACTGCCTCTATTATTAGTAACACATAATAATTTACTTACGTCCAGGAAATAGAAAAGGTGTATATGTATGTTTCTGTTTATGTCACATATGAATAGGGTGAACATAGGTACGTCTGACATTTTTTATAGAATAAACACCCTAGCTTCATCCTATCACACAGCAGTGCAAATTTCCATATACTTGCAGCCAATTTCAATTTTGGAATTATGCTGTGCCAAGAGGCAACACTGACATCAGCAATCATTAGGACATGATATGGTAACAGACAATATCAGTCTCCACACGTACACAAACACCCTGTGATACGCTGTACAATTATTTGTCAGTTAACTAACTAACTAACTGCAAGTAGAAAAGTCCTTCTTGTGAAAAAAAAACAGTCCCTCAGCTAATTAGGAAATCCCCAATATTTTATGAAACCTAAAGGTTCATTATTATGTTCACAACAGCCTGCCAATCGTTACCCTCCTAAGCAGGTTAAATTCAGTCCAAACCATCCCATCTTATTACCATAAAATCTGGTTTCATATCATCCTTCAATCTATGCCTGGGTGTTCTATGTAGTCTTTTTCTTTTTGTTTCCTCATAAAAATGCATTCAAAACTCTCTTCTCCTCCATAAATGCAGCATTCTCCAGCCAGCTCATTCCCCTTGATCTGATAATTCGAATATTCGGTGGAGAGTATAAAGCATGTTGCTCCTCATTACACAGTTTTTTCTAGTCTCATGTTACTTCCTCCTTCCCAGGTCTAAATAATTTCCTCGGCACCCTTGTATCAGACAGCCTCAGTCTGCATTTCTCTCTTAATGTGAGTTGACAAGTTTCACACCCATACAAAATAACAGACAAAATTATAGTTTTGTATATTCAAAACTGAACATTTTTAGATAGCACACAAGAAGACAAAATATTTTGACCAAATGCTAGCAAGCATTCCCCAAATTTAACCTGCTCTAATTTCTGCATGCAACCGCTTTGCAATTTTTGGTGTTGTACCCAGATATCTGGACACTGTCACCACTTCAGAGGATTCATAATCTATCTTTTTTTTTTTTGTGATCCCCTTTTAGTTAAAAGAGATGTACACAACTGTTTGGCAATTAAAAAAAACTTAAATTTATTACAGGCCGGAGGATGACCACAATGTTGGAAAAATGTAACCACATTTAATTTGACAGTTTTACCTTTAAGTGTAAATAAATTTGTGAATATGGCAAGCAGTAATATTTGTATCATCAATTAATCACCAGAGGATGCCTAACGTAAAATTTAAAACTTATTGCAGGTCTTTGAGAACAAGAAATTACTGAATTGGAATTAATAGTATTAATTCACTAAACACATGATTACAGAATTCCAGGAAGAACTTTTAAAGCCTGCTTTCTCACTGCACAGCATTCCTTATAAAGACATTGTATCTACTTTTTAGGTAATGTAAATTTATAAGCCAACTTTTCAATGCAACATAACTCATAAGATGGCATTCTGTTATTTCATATTATGCCATTATGCAATAATGCCATTCTCCCTGAAATACAGTGTTAATTAAGAATAAGCTCTTGTTTCCATTTGTGTATAATGGATTTAGATGCATTTGCATGAAAGTGTACTTATCACTTCAGAACATAAAAAATACACTATACAAAACAAGGGAATATAAACAGCATTATTAAAACAGATGCCATATTTTTCCTTCATTGTTATTCATCTTCCCAGATCCCAGAAAACATAACTGTTATACTTCATCCTAGTCTGCCCACATCTTATTTATATTATGTTGTGATGGTAGACAGCCCCAGTCGAAGAAGTCCTGCCCATCTGAGTAAGACTTAAACCTCTATAATTAAGGACCAGAACTCATAACAGGCTAAAGCAAATGTGAGAATAACTTTTCACCTTTGTATGATGTAAGGGGTTGAGACTTCGTGTCGACATTGATACGGTAGAGAACATTGTAGAAATCAATACCGCCTGTTACACGCAGGATGACCATTTCAGTTGAACCCCAGAGATCAGTTGCCAGTTCATAATTTCCAGCATCAAGTGCAGCTTTAGTTTGTTGTGCATAACTGTCAATAGCATTGTAACCTTCGGTGTCTACGAACCCCTACAAAACCACCATTCATGAGACAGTGAACTCTCCTTTAATGAATGGTTGAAGGAACTAAAGTTTTATTTATTACAGACAACAAAACATGCCATAAAGCATAGCACAAAACTGTTTTAAAAGTAAGTAATTAAATGGACTACAAATACATGTATATAAACCTAAATACATGAACATATAAAAATATCAACTCTTTTTACAAGTATATTCACGGTAGAACAATAAACTATTTGAAAATAAGGTAGTCCCCGGTTTACGACGGGGTTCTGTTCCTGGAGGAACTGTCACAAAACAAATTGGTGTAAACTGATCCTCATTATATAATGTACATCAGTGGGAAGTCAATGAGTTATGTTGCAGGCCCCACTCAAAACTGACATATGTAATATAATATTACAGTATTTAAAGCTCTGAAATAAATACTATAAATGTAAGAACCGGAATTTCATGAATACAAATCAATCAAATGTAATATAAAGTAACAAAACTACATTTAATGAAATAAAAAATTAAATTTTTTACGTTTACTTAGATATGTTCACAAAGCACAGACCAAACATTTTTGTGCCACTGTAAGGCACCCACATTGATCTGTTTCGAACATGGTGTAATGCAAAGATTTTACGTCTCTGATGAAGTCCCTGGCTGAGGATCTTCCTTACCCCCCC
>Ga0136643_10009275_pt1 | contig 14465 bp, 11 predicted proteins | sample TergutLab28metaG_FD_96883 | JGI IMG/M metagenome (GOLD analysis project Ga0136643, IMG submission 96883) | Labiotermes labralis P1 segment gut microbial communities from Petit-Saut dam, French Guiana - Lab288 P1 (version 3) (version 3) | ecosystem: Host-associated > Arthropoda: Insects >... | reverse complement strand
CAGCAATGGTATATGTCATACAGGTTTGCTGACAGCTTTCGAGCGGGATCAGGACGGAACTGCAGTTCCGTCCTGATCCCGCTCGAAAGCTGTCAGCAAACCTGTATGACATATACCATTGCTGTGTGTACAGCAAGAAACTCCTCATGATGGACAGAGGAACTGTCCGAAACACGTAGAGTTTCATTCCAAACATAAATTTGAGAAATTAGTGCATCTATTGGTTTTATTACAAGAATTTATCACGATGCACGGTCACCTGAACGTCAAATTCCTCTAACCTGTCTGACTGCAACTCTCCAAATCTGAAAGCTGTCTCCATCAATGCTGTGCTGCAGTGACAAGAAAGCCTCCTTAATGACCACGAGAACATAAAATATTCAAAGTTTAAGCAATTCAATCACAATATCGGATCAAGTTAACAGATTTCAGTACACATTTACCATGAAACTTTATCAGGTTCTAGGATAAGAACGTCACTTGTCTCAGTTTCCAAAGTAACTTAAACCTTATTATATAAAAGGTGAAGTTTTATTTATCTCTAAGCACTTACAATACAACTAGCGTTTTTATTATTTACTTTCCCTCGTGTGCATTGTGCATGCTCTGTTCTTGAAAATTAAAATACAATTTTGTTACCAACTTTTCCTAATAAGAAGAAAAGAGACGAAAGAAATATTACTTTAAATACTGCATGCGTGTGGACAGCAAAACAAAGGCTGATTTAAAGCACAAGCACCATAATATTTCTGGCTGCTACATGGGCAGAACATGTAACAAGTAAAATTATTTAGTTAATTTAGCAATCAAGAAAACATCCTCCTAGATCAACAGGTGCCCGCATGCATTAAGTTATAAGACTTGGTTCTTCATTGATATGGCACTGTCACTGGCTCATATCTCCGAAGACAGCATCTTCAGCAACACAACTGTGAGAATCAAAAAGTTATTCTTATTGTCAATTTCATGTATCAGCTTAAGCCTTGTATAGGCAAATTCACCAACAATTCTTCAAATTTCATATGCAATGGCAGGCAGAAATCAAAACGAGCTCTCCGAGTATGATTAGTGCCTCCCTTCATGAATAATAAATTTAAAAAATGAATATCCACACAAATTTTGCTGCCTGCACACATTTCTTACAAAAGCTGCATGAAAATCTATGTCAGTTGTTATAATACAAATTAATCCATTTCTGCTATTACAGCAGTACTGTAGGTCTCCACAGCATGCTGCATTATCTGAAACAGTACTCAAGCATCCACTAATAACATGGTGAAATCTGGCAGACAGTTTAAGTTTGACCAAGCAATAGGAGCTGAAGGTCGTACTAGTTCTAAGTGCCACAAATAATGACAAGCCAATTTGTGGCTCTTTTACTGACTGTCAAGAACACATTCGTTACACAAGAAATTACTGCCATTCTGCCCACTTTGATTTGGATGCTTCTGAAACAACTGATTCAAAAGCTAAAAAACTGTAATTAAATCTTCAAGCTTTATGCCTTGGCAATTATGTAAAAATTACACAGGTAACAGTCATCTTTTAAATACAACAACAACTGCATCATATAGCGAAAATTTTGTGCCACATTAAAAGAGGATGACAAAACACAATGCACAGACATATTTTCCCTAAACTAAATTACAATGTTATATTCGTATATAAAAACTAATATTAATAATATGAAAGGAATTAAAACTTATCTCAGATACAGATAAAACATTTACAATGTAAAGATTATTTAAAAAATACAACTCAACTACAGTACCAATTTCTCTCTTCTCTGTTACTACAAGGTAAGTGTTACTACAGCCAAATGCCAAGTATGCCTTGTTCCTTACATATTTATGATGATCCGAATGATGGATATAGAAGAAATGGCATATTCAGACTATACAAGTGCCTTCTGCTGCAAAGTCTGATGTTTCTGAAACATTATGTCTCAGTATTCATGTTACTTTTCTACCAATGTTAAAACGCCGCCACACTACAGCTAGATCATACACGGATGATAAAAGGAATGAAAGATTTGGCTGCTCGGACGAGCAGTTGGTACCCTTTAAATTGACATGAATGAGATATCGTTTAGCTTATGTTTCTTGACTCATACGCTATGAAGTTTAATGAAGTCAAATCGCATTTTTGTGTCTCCTGGTACCAAAAGCTACCACAAACAATTAGGAAAAATCAATACAAAAATCCAAAAATATGGAATGTGAACACAAACTTGTGTTCTGTGTACCTATTTCAGTAAAATATTTGTAATTTCTTACAATGATTGAATAAAGATATGAACAATTTCACTGTACTTCATACCTGTTTGTCATGATTTTTTAAAGCGGTACAGTGGTACAATAAATACCTGAAACTCAGTTAGTCAGCTATTAGTACACTACAAAAGCTGCCACAATATGCTGAACATGTATCTCAATCAAATCATCTGCCTTAGTAAGCAACACGTATCAAGCAATGTCCACGAAGTGAATTTTGTCAGCTGTATTATACCCCCCCACCCAATAGTTAATACCTTTTCTCCTCACTTAAACTGCAGCAATTCCAACCTTTTCCAGTGCAACACATTCCCTGCTGTGCCATCAATGTGCAAGAAAGGTTCTTCAGACCATGTCGACAATATGACTGAACGAGCGTCTGCATGGCATACGTCAAAGAGCGTTATGTTATCGTTCACAGAAATGAAAGCACAGGGCTTGCACAGATTCACATATACACAAAATAAGAAACTCAGTTTTTCTGCTGTGCATCATTCATATCACCCACAAACTCATCTTGGCTTCAAGGAGCTTTGTATTTAAGGCATATGAAAATAAAGCACCAAATTCTGTACCTAAATTCATGACTGAATTCACTGAGCAGGTAAATATTAGACCAGATCAAGAACTAAGATACAAATCTGGTCTTCATTTTGATATTTACAAATGCTCCTTTCAGCAAAATACTTCTTTCAGATTGTATACTCTCTTGAAGACAAAAATATTATTTTCTATTTTTATATATTATTATTTTCATCCTTCAACCACAATATATGTACCTTAATGACTTAAAAACATACTTATCTTTAAGTCTATACACAAAAAATATCAAGCTGTCTCTCTACACATTTAGCAGGAATATTAGATCAGGAAAGAAAATGATTAGGTTTAAATACCGATGTATAATGCTTTGACACCCTAAAAATTTATACAGGCATTCTCATGTTAGCTGGATCCAATTATTTCATACTCCATTACAAAAATCAGACAACAATGTCTGGAGATAAATCCATACTATCAAACTAAAACAGCAATATAAATATATACTGACACATCTGACATGGCATTACAATGAAACCTGTACAAATACATAGCATACTGGTCTGCCACTAGCAAGTTTTTAGCACTTACTTCATGTAACTACTGATAACTTGTGAAAATGAAGTAGGTACTTACATATATGCATATATATACTTTGTATAGGCAGAAGTGTAAGAAAAGAAAGCACTGTGCTTTTCATAAGTTCAGGGGTATCACAACAAAGGAAGAAAATCACACGCACAAACTTTCTTCTGAACACAATGGATTCATAACTAACAAGACACGCAATGTACACATAATGTAACAATGGGGCGTGTTGGCAAAACTTATGTTGCTGCAGAAAAGCAGCAAATATGAAATATTAAGACTGTGTGTCTGTATTCTTATATCTTTGCCACATTATACGGTTTGGCTCTACCATAGTTTTCCACATTATCTCATAAGTGGCATAATTTGCAGAAATAAAGTTACTGAATATGAAAATCTGTGTTTTGATTTTCTCTACAACTCTTGCCTAAAACATTTCCCATTCTAAGAAGAATTCAGTAAGATATTACCATCAATGTACACCGGTCTCTTGTAAAGTACCTGTCATTCTTGACACATTATAATCCAACTTGAATATTCTTGACGGGTTTTCAAAGAAATACTCATATATCAAATTTCATAACATGTCCAGTAAGAACTGAACTGTCCCATGCGAAGAGGCAGGCAGGCGGACAAATGGACAGACATGAGAGAGCTAACAGCCACTTTCTGAAATTTTGTGAACAAGTCTACAAAAAATGGTACTGCTCAACATTATGCATCCCTTGTTTCTGTCACTTGCAAGTAGTGTAACTGTAACGAAAATGTTGACATTCCATTTAAACAATCAATCAGTACACAAATTCAATACACAGAACATGTGACAGGGGTGCTATGAACTAACTACCACTGGTAATTAAGCAAGAAGGAAATCTGTTCATGACAAACTAACTCCAACGTAAAGTTTTCCGAGCGTATGCCATGAAGGCATTGTGTGGAATGGAAGTAAGTACAGCTGTACTCATTCTTCACCTCTGCACTGGATGGTGTGTTCAGTTTCATGCACCAATAACTGTGCATACAGCAAAAGAAGCCCCAGCACCCAATGAGTATGAGTATGAGGCTGGGTGAGCCCCAGGATCAGTCTGTATGATGCAGAGAAGAGAAAAATGACTTGCCCCTGCCAGGAATTGAACCATGATTCCTTGGTCATCCAGCCTGTCTCCATAATTTCTATGACCAAAGAAAAATCATACACTAAATTTTGTAAAAACTCTTCACAACACTGCTCGTACAAAATCTCAGATTCGGTAGCCAGTGGCAGTCCGAAAAGGTTTCATTATAATTTCTTCACTCTCTTGCCTGCAATATTTGGCAGTTGTACTGCAAGAATTTCACTATCATACTGAGAAAAACTTCATTAGTATTAAAATAAACACCTTTGTACAGTCATCAGTTAAAACACATGCCAGCAATAAAATAAATATACTAGTTGCCCACATCGATATTGAAATTGTAATCAGTTTCCATCCTTTGGTTTGTAAATGCGCATTTGCTACCACCCACAGAACATAATGTACAAATAATGCATTTTTAAATGCATGTAACATGAAACTTCAAAGAGAAGAGTATCAACCAGAGACGACTGACGTAATTCCTTGTTGCTTTGTTCTTTTTTAAAGTAATTTGCAAACTGAAATTACTGGCTTATTTTGTTACAAACAGAAGCAGTAATATTCTCTGTTATCACTCCGTAGCAGGTTTCATTCTGAAACACACACGTCACTTACCACATTCCCCATTATTGTGATTATGGGAATCATGAACTTCCAACCACCTGAAAAATAAGTTGTACAAAAATATTAATTACAGCCCAACATTTACAGATAGCTTTAAAATTGCAATGATGTAAAGGGAACTTTTAAGTGACTAATCCCCGTTGCGCTGCATACAATCACAAAAATAGGTAGAGCAAAGTCAAACACAACTTGAGGATATTTTATTGCTAAAAAAAGGTAAAGTGATCCTGTTACAGGCCCAGTGTGGCCCAGAGGGTGGGTAGAGGTATAGCTCTACTCTTCCATGACCGTGGCACTAGAAGGGGGTGAGTGGTCAGCAGCACGCCCCGGCCGCAATTTACCCCCGGGTAGCTGGGTGGGCCCCAGGGCACATCTATATTTTATTGCTAAGGAGCTTTATTCACATAGATTATCTTATCTTAGCTATATGAATAAAGCTCCTTAGCAATAAAATACCCACAAGCTGTGTTTGGCTTTGCTCTATCTTTATGATGGAAAGCGAAGATTAAAAAGGAAACCACACACCCCATACTTCCTCAAGCAGGTACCTAAAAAACTGGTGGGTGGGTTGGGAAATGTTGCAAGGACAGTAGAGCAGCATGCACTCATCAAAGATTATTAACTCTTAACATCTTGTGCTCTCTTTGAACCTGCTTCTTGAAGAACACTGTAAAACAAGGGACATAGTTTACATCACATAAGGAATAAAGAAAATCAATAATGCAACATAATGTCCCAGAAGAATGGATTCTTCAGCTACACCCACATAAGAGCTAAAAAGTTGCAAGACTGCAGTTAACAACACACTGACCTGATGCTGGCGGAGAGAATACTGAAATGACCACAAGGTGCAACAACAAGTGCGAACCTAAATTTCCCTTTTCTCCTCTAAGAACAGACCTACTGGCACATTACACACATTTATTTCCGTAATCAGAGCATTAGCAATAAAGCTGCAAGTAGGCCACAAGAACCAAACACATTTTCATTACTGGTTGCATCACCAATGCATAAGCCTATGGCAAGTAGTTATGTCACGGTTATTAATGAAACTCTGGTACTTTTGTGGGCAGCACAAAATTCTCTAGAGTCATACAGGAGATGGCCTAAGTAATGTTAATTTACATACATTACAATAACCTCCTGCCAAAGACGGTTTTGCCAATGATGGATCTCACCATATGCAGTTGAAAATTAAATATATAGGGGGAAAAAAAAATCTAATGCTGAAATATTGAAGTATGTGTGGATAAACTCCACTTCAGAGGCAGATGGCAGCATCCCAAGCAATGTGTAAATTTGATGTTCAGGTGACCGTGCATCGTGATAAATTCTTATAATAAAACCAACCAGATGCACTAATTTCTCAAATTTATTTTTGAAATAAGATTCTACATGTTTTGGACAGTTCCTCTGCCCATCACCAGGAGCTCTCAGCAAATGTGTATGACATATACCATTGTTGTGTGTACAGTGAAAAACTCCTGGTGATGGACAGAGGAACTGTATAAAACATGTACATTTTATTCCAAAAACAAATTTGAGAAATGAATACATCTAATAGGTTTTATTATAAGAATCAATGTGTAAATGTTAGGTGAAAAATGTATGTATTTTTAAGTGATGCAGGGGCCCATCGGCATCGGTCTTCTCATTACCTTATTTTTCCCGTTAGAAGTCTGGGCACAGGGGTTCTACCTAACACACTGTCATGACTCATCCTAATCCGTGCATTGAATGAGGGATTGCTGTATGAAACCCTAATGTGTGCATGCAAACACACACCAATGACTGGTTACAATAATGGCAGGAAAACAGGAAAAACACATTCAACACTGCTTAATGTAACACAAATCTATATAGTAGTTAACAGATAGGATGCTCACCAGCAGTCTCACTGAGGTGCGGTCTGCTGCTGTATCTCAATCTTTTCTACAGTCATGTCAGGATTCATTGCTGTGGCCTCTTGAATTGCTTCTGCTAATGCTCTATCGTGGTCAATTGGATCACCGTCTGACTGGATTGTAATTTTCTGTTCTACTCGTGTTTCAACCACACCATCACGCTCAGTCTTGTACTAAAAAAGAAAACAGGTCCATTTTGCCAAAACATCTACACCACAACTATAACTGTCCTCAAGGCAATGTTAAATAGTCATTTTTTATTACCATCACACTCCTGCTAGAGTTGGTATATGAAAAAGTGTGTTTACAAAAGTAGGTTCCTTGCTGGAAGTCCAATTCTGTTCCTTGTTATGAGGCACAAAGAGGGGGAGAAGGGAGAAACGGACATATTATTGTTACATACTAAGAGCTGAAGAAAAGAAAAAGATGTGTGCATTTGTATGCAAGCCTTGAGATTTCAGATCAAAACAAAAACCTGACATGAAAACTAAATTTGTCTTCATTCATCAGAATGGGGAGAGAGGGAAAAAAAAGTTCCAGTCTCACCATGCATTACTATTAATCATCAGGAAGCAATTACTGCATATGAAGCATATACAGTAACTATCCTGATGAATAGTTTTACTCTATTCAAACCATGTAGAGGAAAGATTATTAAAATAAATTAAGAAACAAAAGTGCATCATGTTGGTCATTATTAAACAAATCCTCCAGGGTATTGAGACAATCCGGCATTCTAACAGTTATCTTGGACTCATATATAGCTTAAGAATTCCAAACTATGTGTATTCATTACTAAGCAATCTAAAACAGCTGAACTCCTTTCTGTCGCTGCAAATGATCTGTAAGACATTTCATGGCTGCCAAATATTTGGGTAAGAACTGTGATGTCATGGCTTTAAGTCTACTTCAGAATCTGAAGTTGTACAATAACTTCCAATCACTGCATACAAACTACTGATTCATTCTGCAAACAACTTTCATATATTCTGTTGTGTGGAAAATGTATTTTTGGAAATATAAACAGCACTTAAAGTCTAGGTTTAATTAATTGTAATTATTATATATATATATATATATATATATAAGTACCGTAATGGTTTCAACAGTACGTGTCTTGCTGCTAATGGTCTGAGAGCTGACAATCTCTCCCGTGGCACTGTATGCCCCATCCTCTGATTCCAGTGCTACCTTGCGTGTCTCGGTTGCAACCACTGGAACCTGTGTTGTGCTGTGAAGTCCAGGGTCTCCAAGGGTTGAAGGGTCACTGTACACCTTGCTCTCTGTCTGCACAATAGGCTGTGGTCCACCACTTCCAGGCTATGTGGAGGATCACAACAAAATGTTATACATTCTCCTACACTATGTCAATATCCACTTCTATATATGTCATCTTCTGAAAAGTTTTGTGAGTTTATACAATAAATGTCCATGGACTCCACAGAAAAGATTCCTACTTGAGAAGCTAGTCAAGAAATTTCCTGCATTTTATGAAATCTGAAGGCTCCCTATATCCTCTTCACAACAGCCTACCCCTTGTCCCTATCCTGGGCCATATTGACCCAGTCCATGCCCTCCCATCTATATGATGGAAAATCCATTACATTATCATCCTGCCATCTATTCCTGGGTCTTCCAAGTGGTCTCTTCCCACCAGTTTCGGTACAACAATCCTCCACACATGCCACATGTCCTCCCTACCTCACGCTTCTTGATTTGTGCACTGTAATCATACGTGGTGAGTAGTACAAATCATACAGCTCCTCATTATGCAATTTCCTCCAGTTCCCCATTACACCCTTAGGCTCAACAATGAATGCCTACACAATTATAATTCCAATTAGGGCTACCCTCACAACAATAAAAGAACGTCTCCAACGGCCAGCTTCTCCAACCCTTTCGGATTCAGCCAGAATTTCTGTAGTGACTTCACAATCTGCCCTTTCCTTTTTAGCTCACATAAAATAACACGTAAAAATGTATGTCTTTGGAATTTTGGAAAACGAAAGTTCTCAACTGATCAAAAGTTATGCCACTCTGCCCCTTATCACAATCATAACTTTCTGTTACATGATGATACTTAAACTGGAGCATAAACTTGGGCCTCCTAAGAATGGGAAAACATATGTATATGTGACTGTGACACTTATCTACTCACATGTTATGTTTCACATCTTAAAGAATGCAACTTGACCCTTCTTCCATTTCACTCAACCACACCTTATAAACAGCCAATACACTGTTAAAAACAAATCTGGAAGATAAATGTGCTGTAGTCACTTTGTGTCACGTGACAGACAAGTGTCTTCTTAAAAGTTTACCGCAACTTGTAAAAAATGTTACATATCAGAACTGAATGACAACCTATGGTATCTGGATTATGAGAGATATAAAATGCCAAATCCCATATATATTTACTCTCGAATGAACTGTAAAGGCAAGGAATTTAAAAGACTGTCTGCACCCTCACTGAACAGGCTGACATAGCAGTAGACACAGCAGGAATACTCTCGTATCTCGAGCAGGATATCGGTGCCCTGACCGAGGTTTTCCATGGTTTTCTCAGTCCTCTTGAGCAAACGCCAGTACTGATTAGGCCACGACCACTTCCCTTCCAGTTCACCATTCACCAACCATCAAGATACTGAGAGCACCACAAAAAACTACAGCATCTTTCTTTCCATGGTTCCTGTCGAAGTACGCCTGTCTGTCATTGCATGAAAACTGCAGTGCCATAGGAGCAGAAGATTTTAACTTTAATAATGATTTGATCTAATTTAGAAATGCTAAATTTTGCATCTCAAATCTTTGTGATATATTGGCTAAGTTCCCAGTATTATACATTGAAGCTAAAAGACATTCAGCTGCATGGATCTGTATTAGAGGCTTCTGGTTCCTTAGCTGGTAAAACATCTTTTTAAAAAGCACAGTTCTGATGAAATTAAGCAAGCAATGATTGTGGAAATGGTATTAAATACTCATAACAACATTCTGCACTTGATTCTGCAAATTCTTGCATGGAACTAACAACTGTAATGCCTTTTTTACCCCCATACACATATTAAAAATACACAGTCCTACTATGTACAGCTGTCTACAGGTTAGAGATGATGATGAAAACATTTTAACATTCATACACAACCAAGATGACTACAAGTAAATTCTTAAACTGTATTTAGTGTTGAGTATGCAAATGCAGGTGAATGGGAAAGAAGCACACCACTATGGTAATTTACTGTACACAAGAACTTGAAGTATGCCAGTCTCTGGTTTTACCTGGTAACCTGTTGCACCATTTGCATAAAACAAGCCAGCACTAGCGCCAGGTGGTAGAGATGGTTCATCAAGGAGATCAATTGGCGTTCCTGAGTCGTTTGAGCTTGTGCTCGAAGTACTTGAGCGTCTAGAAAACACCTGATGAAACAAAGCAGCAGCACCACATGCCAGCACAAGCCAAGAGTTAGCTAACTTAGCTGCCAATCAGTGTAAGAAAAAAGCCACACAACCATAAAACATTACGATTACCCACCCAGATTCCATCAGATGTGGTAGGCTCAGTGCAATGTGCTGTGTGAAATATGGCAAAAACGCTTCCACCTGTCAGTAATATTAACAATCTTGAGGTTTTTTTAAATCTGTAATGAGTGAATGGGGCACTGCTGTTTCTGGAAATGCACATCCTTAATGTCTGAATGCAAAAACACTGCCCTGCAGTGGACATTTAAACTGGACAGTGCTGCTGTGGCTACAGCAGAAACTTGGCATCTAAAAGGCCATACACTGAAGTCTAATAATGATTTATAGGAATTTTATCATACAGCACTATAAACCTTAATAGACGGTATGGAATGAACAGAACTCTAAGTTTCTGGATTATGTTAACAGTAGAAGCATTCTGCATTTATCTTTCAAACAGCACTGTACAGATGGCTTGAAAGAATAAACATCAAGTGTTGCATGGGAAACATTCCTCCTAAAGAAGGCATGGGTCAATATAGGTGTCAAAAGTTTTAGAATAACAATGAATTAAAGGACTTATAATAAATGTAAAAGAATGGTTCAGATTTACATATTATGATGCAAGATGATAGGAATGAGAATCTATTCTACGCATTCCCTAATTTACATATGTCAAAATGAGCGGTTGAAATGTAGTGCTGGCACAGTACTGCTATTTACAGGGCCATATTAAATTATGCAAACAGTTCTAATAAAATATGACAGCAATGTTTTATTGTAATTTTGTGCCTAAAGAATGTTCTCCTGGTGTTATGCCTAATCTTAAATACACAGCAAGAAATTAAGATGTACTCCTGGAAGCCAAATGCCTACATGGTTCAGCCTTACTCTTTACAATAAAAGGAGGTGGGTGAAAAATGTAAATAAACAGTGAAAGTTCTGAAAAAGGAAGCTAAGCATGTAACTTCAAACACCTGTCACTGTATGATTTATAAAAATTATTTAAGCAGAAATATAAAACATTTCTTATAACAAAACCAACCAGATACACTAATTTCTCAAATTTATTTTTGGAATAAAACTCTACATGTTTCAGACAGTTCCTCTGTCCATCATCAGGAATTTTTCACTGTACACACACCAATGGTATATGTCATACAGGTTTGCTGACAGCTTGCAAGGAGGATCAGGACAGAACCAGTTCCACGATCAACTGCAAAAACCACCAAACCCTGTTCCATAATAATTAATGTTTAATTACATACATTTTAATATTTACTTCCAATTAAAAGTTTTCATACGGAGAGAAAATATTGTAACAGCCAATTACCCCACAAATTTAGCCAACAATACTAAGTTCCTGGAGAAAAAAAAGGGGGGGGGGGACTAAGAAGCTTGGTGAGGTTAGAGGTTCTCACGGCGCTGATTATGAAGAATGCCGTCATCTGTGATGTGACGTGTAGTGCGGTAACAATTTACAAACGTTTCAGAGAAATATACTGCTTTCATTCTCACAGCATAAGATTACACCACATATACAGCAGAATAAACTACTTAATCTCCTTATCTGGGCAGGATGTCACTGACAGTGTAATCAAATCACTTTAATTACTAATGTAATCTAATTACTTATGCAACCTAATCTGAATTCCACCAGCACTCTACAAACACACACACAAACAAACAAAACTTCACCTCAGTATAGATATGTCAAGTTCCTTTCGTGGTGTATTAAATAATGTTGTGTCAACTGTATACGCTGACAACCTCAAACTACCAAAACATTATGAATGATTATTAGGAAGGAATATGAAAGAAGTCTGATGTAATGAAAACAAGACAGAGGGGGCATTCACCACATATTTTTTGTTGTATCAGCGACACATACAAGAATGGATAACATGGCCTCCGAATATGTAACACAAACATACCTTGGAGTCTTTCTCATAGTGAGCAGGATCAGGATGGAACCAGTTCTATCCTGATCCTGCTCGCAAGCTGTCAGCAAACATGTATGACATATACCATTGCTGTGTGTACAGTGAAAAATTCCTGATCATGGACAGAAGAACTGTCCGAAACATGCAGTTTCATTCCAAAAATAAATGTGAGAAATTAGTGCAACTGGTTGGTTTTATTATAAGAGTTTATCATGATGCACAGTCCCCTGAATGTCAAATAAAACATTGCACCAGATTCTGTTATAATCCACAAGCATTAATATCCTCTTGGGTATTATGCTGCACTACAGCAGACTTAAAAGCCATTTTTGGAGACCTGCTGTATCTGTATTGTGTCAGAAGCAATTACTGTGAATATTATTATTTTATTTCAAGTTATTTAAAAAAATTTAATTAAATTTAGCACGTTGTGTAGAGTGGGCCGGGATAGCTCAGTCGGTATAGCAACTCGCCATGGGCTGGGCGGTCCGGGAATAGAATCACGGTGGGGGCGAGACTTTCCGCACCCATCCAGACCGGCCCTGGGGTCTACCCAGCCTCCTACACAATGGGTACCGGGTCTTTCTAGGGGGTAAAGTGGCCGGAACATGGCGCTGAACACCCACCCCCATCTAGCGCCGAGGTTAAAGAAAGATAAGAGCAATACCTCTGCTCCCCATATGGGCCTTTGTGGTCTGTTCTAGGGGGAACTATTTTTTTATGTTTTTTTATTTTCGTTACTAACAAAACAAAACGCACTGGAAATTACATTCTTCATGTGTTAATTTGGTATCAGTATTATACTACAAGTGTTACACAAACCAAACAATATAATCAAACCCACTGACATATACAGTAGAATGATATTAGTGAAGCTGTTCCTTAACATTAACCGATACGGTCAGCAACAAGTTACAGAAGCATTGAGCCCATCAACAGTAAAGTCATATGCAGTATGTACATTTTTTCTAAGCAGTGACCCTAAGGATGAAAGATGAGTTATACAATCAGAAAGTTACATAGTGCAGTTGTTATGTGCCAGTTCTGACCAAGAATGACTGATGTGCATTGGCTATGTACACTGTAGTCTCTTTCAGTTAGGCTTGTTACAAAATAAATGTCACATATACCCATTTTAAGAGAGCTCACCACTCACGCCTGCCCAGCCTCTTATCTCCCACTATTGGCCATGCAAAAGGGCTGTTCTTGGAACTCCCAATGCCTGATGGCATGCTATGAGCCATATCCCCTCCGCCACCTACCACAGCTCTGACTTGTCAGAATTGCCTCAACCCGCTTATAGAACAAACACACTGGTCGGCTTCCAACTACATCAGCATCCACTTCAGCCAGATTCAGTCAACATGAAGATGGAGGCTGTATGGTCTTCCAAAATACTGTGACCAATTTTAACTACCTTGTGTGAAAACCCCAAAAATGACTGCCATATAAAGCAGTTTCTGTTCAAGTCATGAAGGCACAGCTCCACACATTCTTAACCGCAGTTCTAAATGGAACGATCGGCTTCATGCCCCAGGGTTTTACCCTTGGTATGCATTTGATATGAGACTGGGTGGGCCCCAAAACTGGTCTAGACAGTCTGGACAAGAGAAAAATCTTGTTTAATAGCCATGAATTAAACCATGATTTAAGTGAGGCATCCCCGTTGCATTTAATATGATCAATATAAGTGGTATAAAATTATGTAGTCATACACAACTTGCAATTTATTAGAAGTCTTAGTTGTATTTCTAGCTACATGTTTCGACTCGTGTACACAGCCATCTTCAGGCTAGTTTTTAGAGTGGTTTCTATGCACAGATAAGGTGCTGTGCTACAAATCGGAAGGTCACTGGTTCGATCCCAGCTAGTATCAGTGGATTTTTCATTGACATAAAATCCTTCTGTTCGCACTATGGCCCTGGGGTCGACTCAGCCTCTAACAGAAATGAGTACCAGGAGTATTTCCTGGGGGGTAAAGGCGGCCGGTGCATAAGGCTGACAACCTACCACCATCCTGTG
>Ga0136643_10009269_pt1 | contig 14472 bp, 7 predicted proteins | sample TergutLab28metaG_FD_96883 | JGI IMG/M metagenome (GOLD analysis project Ga0136643, IMG submission 96883) | Labiotermes labralis P1 segment gut microbial communities from Petit-Saut dam, French Guiana - Lab288 P1 (version 3) (version 3) | ecosystem: Host-associated > Arthropoda: Insects >... | reverse complement strand
TTTTGTGTGTTTAAGGTGTTTTGTGTGTTTAAGGTGTTTTGTGTGTTTAAGGTGTTTTCATGTAATATTGGGCTTCTTTTCTCTTGTACTCATATGTAAAGTCTCTCGTAAATGTAGATTTTTGGTCCCTTAGACGTGATCTATAATAAAGGTAAAGGTAAAGGTCACACTATAACAGGCCACGAAGGTCCAAAGGGGGAACAGAGGTATAATCTCGGCGCTAGATGGGGTGGGTGTTCAACGCCACTCCCCAACCGCTGATCTATAATGCTTCCGGTATTAAATTTACGTGTATGCGTGCCCGAATACAAATCAGTGGGCGCGTATTTCGATTTTTTAACACTGTGTTTAATTTAATAGTCAGTTTAGAAACGTCACTTTGCAAATTTTCTCACTTTTAGGTCTAAATAACTACAAACACAACTTGCAAGAAACGTAAAACGTTCCGCCATTATTATACAAATGGGCACTTTGTTTTACTTCCAACACTGACTTTTAAAAGCAGAGTGAAACGAGGTATGTGCAGGATGTATCTACATCATAAGTCCATAAGGAATGGTACTGACTATCGAGCTAGGAAATTTCATTTCTAATTTAACTGTCATTAATTTAATTAAGAAAATTCGATGTCTTAACCATATAGCGTTTAGCGGTTAATATATTCATCCCTAGGTTTAAGATCCAAGCACTGCATTTTGTGCACCCCTGTCCACATTATTCACGCAATAAGCAAACATTACTGCCTTATACTAAATTAACCGATTGTTACTTCTAACGAAAGACCAATTTGTTCTCTTTGAAAGGACTCCCCGATGAGACCACGGCTGTAATAGTCGGACCCAAAACCTGAAAAGACCTGACACCGGGCCTGAGGAGGGCTTGATATCAAGGCTGTTGGACTGATATACTGAATAACTGTTTGACTGAATTTCATTAACAGGGTCACTTGGAATTGGACGTGGTATTCTTCAAAATGTTCACGTACATGGTACACACACTCACACTGCGTAAACAATACAAACACTGGTAGCATCTCGATGTTGACAGCATACTGGCAAGCGTACGTCGAGATATGCTTTTTGAAAGGTGTGCAAGATGAACTAGAACACTATCAAGCAACTTGGAAGTATTTAGGTAAAACAGGGAACGGTAATCGAAACACAAAACATCATGCTAAGTCAATATGTTCAGAGTTAGTAAAACAAATCGGGTTTGTTCTGGTAACCAATTAAAATCCACATATACCCTTCGAACTGAAAATATGACATAACTTCCCATTAAGGTAAGTTCGGCCATACGTAGAACGCGAAATTACGGATAAAGATAATATTTAACGTACTGTCTCATGCAAACAACTTCCAGGTTTATTACGGTCATGTTGGCAACATGAGTATATATATTTAGGTCAAAGGAAGGAGGAAATGTTAGCTCAAGTCACAGCGTGAACCCAAATGTTTGAACTCACACAACGCGGCATGAAGTCATTAAGGGCTACCTAATTACATAACTCATTCCTCCCTAAGTATACGTCTTACGGAATTATAAGACAGTTGGACTTTATGGAATTTTTAGCACAATTATGGGTTTAATCCACTTTTGCTATAATATCCTTTTTTATATCCTGTATTTATAAACACATTACTGGGGTTTACATTCATATCCATCACCGGGCGAGAAGAATTGTGAGACTGTTTCCTGCATTTGTGGACGCAAGCATGATAGCCTTGTCTACTCCTTGTTATTTATGGATATAATGTGCACCAAATTATACATGGAATTGTAAATGTGAGGAATAAAATACGCGTACTGAACTATCTAATTTAGGGAAGGGGGAGGGGGGAGTAATGATAGTGCTACAAAATGGTTACAAAGTATTGTCAGAAAAAACAAAAAATTTCCAGACTGATATGGTAGGGTATGTAGCTTTTTGTGCCAAAATTATGTATCTATATTTGCTAGATAAATATCAGAGGTTTGGAATATGCAACTAACTTTCACATATATCGTCATACTACATTGCGACGTCTCTAATTATGTGTCATTCCGTTCAGTGGAGATCGTAATAACTACGACATATTTGCGGATGTCTTTTTGCACGTTATATCAATTTCTGCTGTTTGAGATTAACAAAGTTCACGTAAGAAAAGCAAAATAACAACTAAGACTTACGTGATCATGTTTATGGGATCTGTATGAAAATATTGGACGGAACCACGAAGAATAGAGAATAGCTTCCTCTAGGTACTTTCGATGCCCGGCACTTCATTTCAACCAACTAACTAACTAACCAACCAACCAACGAACCAATTAAGCAACTAACTAACGAAATAACTAACTAACTAAGCAGCCAGCCAACAAAAAAAAACTAAACAAGGAACAAAGAAACAAATAAAATACTAATTCCATGCTTGAAAGATAAAACAAGTCCATGGCCTCATATCCTATTTCGATCCTACCCTCCCATTCAGTCCTAAGTCTTCTAAGTGACCCCTTTCCTTCAGGTTTGCCAAACAAAACGCCTCCTCTCTCTATTTCCTTGATTCGTTCCCCCCAGTAGCATAGCGAGGATTACAAATCACGTAGCTCCTCGTTATGCAACGTTCTGCTTCCTCCAACTCCTTCCTCCCTCTTGCTCCCACATAATTTTCTCAGCACCCTGTTTTCTCTCAACCACACAGAATATTCTCCGCGTACTGCTTTTTCTATAACCTGTTTGTACGTAACATATTTTTTTCCAATTTTATCCTTTATATAATATTAATTTTATCGCAGACTCTTCGTTAGTATCTTAGTTGCAACGGAATACTTCTACTGATTTAGCATTTTTAAATGCTCTTGGAACTATTTCACGTTCACATTAAATACTTTGTGCAACAAATAATAATTTATGAAGTATCAAGCACCATACGACCCATATACCAGAAATTGTGCGTCGTCTCATTTCTGGTATAGAAGTACATTTTATAAAGCTGTTTCCGTCCCCGTTATCCAAAGGGAAGAGCAACCTGCTCGGCTGAGCACATGAATTTGAGTCAGTCTGTATATCGTGAATGGCTCGACAGCCGTATTTCTGCGATAAAAGAAGATGATGGACACTGCACGATTTGTGACTTTTAATAATATTTGATATAAATGTTTCATTCATAGATTCTTGTAGGTTTGATGTTTACGAGTCCCCTTACAGAAATTACGTGTTTCCGACAAACGTTCCAAGTACGAAATTTGTCAGCAAAACACAGGTTTCATTGTGCGTTTATATATTGAGAGCGTGAGTTATTTCTACAGCATATGAAAAATAGTCCCGGTTTACACCTATAATGCAGGAGCTATTAAATATCCATCTGGCGTGCAGGGAAATGGATCCACAGGGACTAATTTTGTATATCCCGTCTCCACCCCATTCCAACAAAGCAGACAGGATGTTACAGAATTACGTTCTCAACAGAGTTTGAAGTAAAATACAAAGTGGAAAACATCAAATGTATTTCGTTCCATTTTGCTGTAACATAACAGCTGCAAAACTTTGTACACTCTGTGTTATTAACTAAGAATATAAGATAAATTTGCACCTGCAGAAAGTAATGGCACTATCCGACTGGTGTGTGAAGTGTTGACACCATTTCAGTGTATGCACAGGTGTCAGACTGAAAGAGAAAGATGGCGTCTAACCGAAACATGCGACGCAGCTGATTAAGTTCTGGCTACAGAAGTACGAGAATTGTTGCAGAATGGAAATACAAGCAGCAACACCGTCTAGTCGGGAGCATAACAGGAAGAAATGAACTTGGATCATACAAATATTACTACTGGAACTTGCATAAACTTCTTGCATAAACTTCTTACATAAGACGTACACTTTGCTGCAGTCGTGTGAAGAGAATCAGACAATTCAATGAACTATTGTCGAAATAGCAGCCGCGTCATACGGTTGAATGGTTAGTAAACTGACGTTTCGAAAGTCATTTCTGACTCCATCACCACGGACATGCCTACCTCCGAAGTCAGTCCACGTTATGATACATCTGCCCGAAACCTAAAACCATAGCGAAGAACCCGCTCTGTTCGTTCTTGCTTTTACGTTCATTAACATGTTGTACCAGAAAATAGCATATTTATTTTCGTACACGTCTTTACAAGAAAGAGCCGGCTAGGTTTACAGTCAATAAGCACCCATAACTCGGTCTGGTAACAATTTTTCACTAATCTCTCAATGATTAAACCCAACTTGAACTAATCTTTTAAGGACATAATTTCAGTAACAGTAAACAGGCTGGAGGCTATGAACCCACCATGCTTAAGGAGATTTTCCGCAAGGACTCTGAAGCTTCAAACTTCTGCCGGGAATACACTCAACCCTTCTCTCCGCATTAGCCAACACGCTTAGCTAGCTTAATAAACGCTGTGTGTTTGAATCCTCTTACTGTGAAGGATGTCTATGTGTGTGTGTAGGTGTTGTTGTTGTTGTTGTTGCTTCTGCTGTTGGTTTGTTGTGTGTGTGTGTGTGTGCCCTTTCCCATCACTAGTCTTCATCATGTCCGATTTGGTTTTCACTCCTTCTTCATCTTCGGTTCTACTGCCTATAACCTGAACTGGACCTCTCCGCCATTTGTTTAGTCTCTCCACATAATTGACAGGACATGACCATGTAATTCGACAGTTTACTCGAAATCAAATAATTCTGAAAATGCTATTCATTGCATTATAAAATGAGCACTTCACAAAGTATCGTTATGCAAAACGAGGAAATATTTAAAGCCTACAGACTGCAGTACCGTCTTAAGAAACTGATAACAACCCGCCGTTGAAATACGCTTGAGACAGTCAAATTAATTTCACACAATCATTACCATTCATTTCGTTATCTATTGGGTTACTATAGTCCCGTTTGACTGTAATTGTTCAAACTGGCCATAGACCTACTGGATTTAACGAAATCCCGCAAACTTGGAACATATTTTGACCTATTGCACTTGGTTTTAAACCAGATACATTTATGCCTGAAGATGATGGTTTAGACTGAAATATGTAGCATCGCTGAGCATTGCTGAATACAGTAAATTGTTATCTTCGACGGTAAATACTATTTAAAATTGAATATTGGATTTTTTGTGCACAATAGAAAACTTGTACCCAACACACAGTAGCCTAGAATGCCTTCTATGTGGGTCATAATTGCGTCATTAACATTGTTCAATAATTTAAATAAGAGCCGTATTTATGGGATGTAATCGGTGATCAAACTGAGCGAAACTGCAGTACATGTATCACTCTAATATCCAATGTCAATTTGTTTGATTTAACTTTACTTGCTTTTCCTGACGTCTATATTCATTAAAGGAATAAGGACTAATCGGGATCCACAGAAATAATAATTTAATAACAACTATCGGAATCTTATAATTTGGCTTGCGTAGCTCAGGCGTCATACTGGTAAAGAGAGCAAAACTACAAGTTGGCTTGCGTAGCTCAGGCGTCATACTGGTAAAGAGAGCAAAACTACAAGTTGGTTTGCGTAGCTCAGGCGTCATACTGGTAAAGAGAGCAAAACTACAAGTTGGCTTGCGTAGCTCAGGCGTCATACTGGTAAAGACAGCAAAACTACAAGCCAGTCACTTAGCATTATTTTGCCCGTCTTTGTCAAGAGTACGTGGCTGCTGTAGTTTTCGGAGACTCTTTTTATCTCTATGCCATGCCTCTTGAATTTCCTCAAATCACAGGTGGATCAGAAGAAAGGTCACGATATTTGCGTGTGATCCACACCTAAAAACGTCGTTTTCGTCGGGCAGAATAAAATGCCATGGATAATCGTACACGAAAACCCTCGATCTGTCTTGAGCACATGCGTTACGAGCTGTTTATCTGCGTTGCAACATCCATATAAATGTTTGAAATGTAGCATGATAAGCACTGAAGTTTCTTTTTTTTTTACCTACACCTTCCTGGGGAAAAGCAATAATGTGAAGAAGTAGCCAAGCTAATTTCCCACTGCCTGCTGATTAGCATAATTCCGCTTTGGAATTGTAACGAAATCACATCCTTTGTCATTATAAATTTCTCACTAACTTAAAAAAAACCCAATAATTAAGATTTGTTTGTAAATCGGAGGAACTGATCGTGCATAGAGACAATGTAATGATGTAATGACGTTTTCCTTGGACAATTCAAAGCAGAGTTTGCGGTAAATACTTTCAGTTTCACTTGTCTGCTACGAGCAATTTTTGCTTTTTGTTTCTCCACATAAGTAGCAGATGTAAGTTGAAATAAAGGACGTGACGTTGGCCTTAGAGACCAAGCTACGTATCACTAACATCACGTGAGAAAGAATTCTTGTTGCACATTTTTATTACTCAACTTGTGTGATTTTGATTAATCTAATATGACACCAATCTCTTCTTTAGCCATAAGCGAAGATAATTTTATAAATTGCAACTAATTAGACAGATGATGATTACGCCGGAACAAAATTTTTAACAGAATTGCCACGACAAACGAACTGAACATGGATAAAATTTAGGAAGTGTGACCATAATTTTTGTTTTAACAATAAAAATTCCCTTCTTTCAAAACGTTTCTATACTTGATGGTGAGATAGCTGAGTCTTCCTTCAGCCAAAGACTGTGGCTTGAATTGCTTGCAAATTTTTGCAGTATTCGGACTACACTATTTAGTTTTTAATTTATGGCTATTGTAAAAGAAGAAACAATAATTTCATCACCGAAATCGATCGACCTCTTGCTGTAAGTGCAGTTAATTATCTAAACACATCAATATGTCTCAACTAACCTGATCTAAAAACGACGTTTTTAAGTTACATGGAGTGGCAAATGTACATATGGCAACTCAAAGGAAATGATTATGTATGTGCAGGAAATTCTTGTTATATCTGGTAGTACGTAATCAGAAGGTCATTTTAAAAAAAAGTTTGGAAGATTTTCTGACCTGCGTACAAAATCTTGTTTTAACATTTGCACACTGTAAAGAAACCGTATTCATAGAATTATGAAGACTAAATAACTCTATGCAAGCGAAATAAATAACAAGAATCTACAAAGTACTTACCTTCAAGTGTATGTCGCACTAAAATAGTCGCCTTGTTCACGTGATCCTTAGCGAAGTGATTTGAATTCACCATTTCAAATACAAGGTCGACTTCATTTGGGGTAAACGTAAAACTAGTACCAAGTTCCACAGGCAGTGCTTATAATACATCTACACAAATCAGCATGAAAGGAGCGTATTTCCAGGCAGAGGAACTGATGCTTAAAGTTTAGAAGTATTAAAAAGTAGCGATTACCTGTGGTCCGGTTAGAAGGTATACGAGACCGCGCGACCGCATGGTAATTCAGATGTGTAGATTCAGAAGCAGACCTGAGATCTGAACTTATACGTAGAATAACTGAAACAATTTAAACTTCCCTTCTGAACGTACAAGTGAGAAGCCAAATTTTACTTATACCCGAGGCTTACAGCAAATCAAGACTAATGCGCAAATTTAGATGCCAAATGTTGAGCTCTTTGCAGTAGTGTAGCCTAGGATCCCGCTGTTTTGCGATAAAATGATGCGTCAATGGATAATGGTCCCGACGTTTCGTGGCGACATACCTTCGACGGTCGATATATCCTAGGGCCTTTCGACACTTCATTAACCACAGACGCAGCGTCAGGCCCAAGAAGAACGGAATTCAGAGAAGCCGGATTCTACAGATAAATAACTCTAAACTTAGGTTATTAGTAAAGGAACAAACGTTTGACTGGAAGGGAAAAGTAAGTGGATAACATTAATAAAGTATAAGTAACAGGAAACACATTTCTTTATTTGATGCTGTTTTATGTCTCTATGGAATATGTCATATTACCATAAGATATACCCGTTTTAACGAATAACGCAAAGAATGAATTTGCTTCTAACGGTCTGGAATATCACGTTCAGTGCAAATGATAGGCCCAAAGTTTTTAGAGCTTGAAGGCTACCGCAGCGTTACTACTAAAGTTTCTAGTCTTTTGGGATACTATGATATGCCGAATGGTAAATAGTTACCGACATTTTTTGGGGGTTACTTGAAGGCACTACTTTGTTTCGAAACGTCGGCAAGTGTTTACTATTCGACACTGCTTCATATCCCAGAAGAAATGAACCCCCCCCCCTTTTTCGAGATTTACATTTACTCACCTGTGCTTTAAGGAAAGACTGCTGTTGGACATTGCCCGACATGAATCCATGGCGAAAGAACGGGATTCTGGAATGATATATCTACTGCTAATGGGATAAGTGTAAGTTGAAAATTCGAAACTGTATGTGTTTTAGTCCCTTCTAACTTCCTTAAATAACCTACTTCACTGTAACAACCTCTCGGTTCAATACCATATTTATTTCTTGCTCTAGTTATTGCGCATTGCATTCATCGAATAAAATATTTCATTGCTGAACCATTATTTATATATAATAGAATAGTAATGTTCATAAAACTATTTTTTTTGTGGCGCAACATCCAAATCGGGTGTAGGCAGCCTCAGTGCCGATGTATCTAGGTCATGCACAATTAGACACATGCATACCCCGTAGAACTCCTCGGAACGAACGATCAGACAGTCGCAAAGGCCGCTACCAACACAGCAGACGAATATTTATGCCCTCAGCAGGATAATAACCTGCGATCCCAGCAAACAAGCGGCAGCAAAATTACGCCTTATACCGCACGACCAACGGATTCGGTCACAAAATTAGTTAGGTGTCCTGAATGTTGGACAACGCGGAATGAGGGAATTACAAAGCCAGTCTAGTCCAGGCCTTTAGGCATGCTATTCCGGAGGTTGTTTCAAGTTTCTGATGTCCATGTATTAAGATGCTGGTATTCTGCTTAACTGCAAGTATTTCTTTCATCTAAGACATAAATAAGAAAATTTAGCTCAAAATGTCTACTTTTTAATTACTTCAAATATTTATTAACAAATTCTCATTTTAGGATAATGATAATACGTTTTTAACTGCGCTGCCTTTTGCAGATGAATTTTATGTCCATGCAGAGGTCAAAACGAAGGTACTAAGTGGGCAAATGTTTACGAATAATCACTGCATACTTGTACTTAGTCGGTGGACAATTCAGTGCACTGTAGCGATACACTGACACATCGTTGAACGTTTTAACACTTGTAATCTCTTCCTTAATATCTAAAAATAGGAGTTGTCTGTTATTGCTGTGGCCTTTCCTATAGTCATTAATTACAACTTATAAATCTAGCTAGAAAAATGGTTATCCTAATAATAAGAAAAATGTAAATTAGAGTAGTAACATTAAACGTTATGAATATGAACATAATTATTCGACAGATCTTTCATAATTCGCTTTATTATTATTATTATTATTATTATTAGTATTAGCATTGTTGACAAGTACATTCCGATTCATAGAAAAAGCATTATTCCTGCTTTTCTCAGACATTATAAAGTTCCTTCCAGAATTATTGCATGTAAACATTTAGTTCGAGATCTGAATAAAAACTAGAACAAACTAAACCAATACACGTTAAGAAGTTCTAAATCATATATATATATATGCAGCACTAATTGTTGGTAATATTTAAAGTCATAGTTACACATAAATTGGAATTTTGATGCCAATTATTACGCTTAAATTTCAAGTCGACAAAGTTCAAATTTTAAACTCCATGAAACTTCGTTGAGATGTGTAAAACAAATTTAAAAGCGAAGCCCGCATGAAGTTAAGTCCCGCATTCTATTTTAAGCCAATTTACTGAGGTGTTATGGATAATAATAACTTGGTGTTCATTCATCTGCAATGGCAGTGTCAGTAATTGTAAGTAGATGTTTGTTTTTAGACATAATGGCATTAAACAATAGTGGATAAAAGGATAGAGTAAAGTGTTGCAACCGAATAACACAAACGTTACGCGGACTCCGAAAATAAGAGATAATTTCGAAATTGATTTTCATACTTACCGTCTGAAACACGCCATCTTTATTTTTTTCAATTTCTTAAAGCCCTGCTTGTAGTCATGGTCTCAAAAGCTATCTATTTAACAGTTTAAGGAAGAGATTAAAGTTAACTAGAATAGGCTGCAGTGCATGGAACACGTTCATGCTGACAAATAACTGACTGAAGGAACGAGACATAGTGTCTGTTTTGCACAGAACCGTTTTTTTTCAGCAAATAGAAATCAATAAACTACACTTACATTTGAGGCGCAACGCACTCTTAATATTGCAGTCCACTGTCCAACAGATCAACAAATGCTTACATCTAGTCCATTCTTTCAAAAAATTCGGCGACATAATAACAAACTTAAAACAGATATTCTCAATCTCCACCATAAAAAAATTATCCCCTTATTGGCGTACAATACAACGGGGACATTATACATATATATATATATGTGTGTGTGTGTGTGTTTGTGTGTGTGTAATCGGATGCATTGAGTGTTCTCCCATATTACATATAAAAAAATAAGAAAAAGCTTTTTAAATATTTTTGGGCAAAAAAGGGGGGAGGGGGGGTTGGTTTGGCTATTTTTAGTATTATAACTCATTACACTCGTGCAAGTAAGAAATGAAACATGAATTCATCACCGTGAGGAAGGAAGATAGAGAAAATGTTGTGGAGATAATCAAAATTTTATTCAGACCTAGAAATTCAGAATACTTGTTACTCAAGACACGTCTGAGTGACTAAAGTTTGTAACCTTTAAACTACAATTCCGTAAAAATCTTGATGAACATAAATATCTTATTTAAATTGAAGGCTGGTTGTTCTTCCATGCTCCACACTGGATAGTCAGTTACAACGGAGAACCGCAAGTTTAAAGTAAATTAATATTCGGTTATGGTTTCAAATAACGAAGTTTCAGTACGTAAGTAGTGTCACATATTGTCATTTTGTTTAAGTCTAATATTTCTTAATATCAATGCATTACAAATGCCCTTTCTTAAAATATCTTTAATTGTGTTAAAATGGGCTCAGAGAATATTTTTTCTAGTTCTTAGGTTCGCATTCCTGCATTCATAAGAAATCAACTATTCTGGTACGTGTAATAGATAAAGGGGTTAAACGAACATGTCTGTCGAAGTAGCAGCTTTAATCCTTAAGGATGTTTCCTCTAACAAAGAAACCAACACGCTTTCTCTGTTATTTCCTAAAGGTGAAACATAACTGATATGTTGTTCCTCCTTTACAATGTATCATTTCATTAAAATGAATTCTTCAAAGCACAAATCACAACAAACTGAACTGCTCTCAGCTCTGATAGAAGTCCCCACCACTGAATCTTCTGAGATGCGTGTTTCTAGGTAACCAGTACGGTGGCAAATCGGATCCGTAGTCCACAGCACCACCCGAGGTACCTAACCCGATGGGAGACGTTGCAACGTCACTTATGGGCGAGGAAGCAGAAGCTGCAGTGACAGCAACACTGGAAGATTTGTTTTTTAGGATTGATTTGGGATTGTTGATATCGTCGGATCCTGAGGGTGTTGTCACCCCGGCTGTATAATTTAGAGGGTCCACAAACCGTGATATACTTGGAGTGGTCGTAAGGGCCGTTCTGCCAGGGGGATCCTGCTGGCGAATATTCTCGCAGGTTTCTTTCATTTTACAGAGCTGTTCTTGTAAACTGCGGTATTCCTCCAGAAATCTTTCTAGCTGAGCCGCGTGGTAATCGTAGGTGTTTGCTGCCGCCGAAGGTATGGTGTTGTCAGACGGTGAAGACGAGGTATAGAGACCGCCATCACCGAGCGGGTTCGAAGCCATTACATCTAAAAGCGGTGTTGCTGAAACTGGTGTTGAAACAGGAGGTCGCTGGAGGTCAGGTGATGTTGGCAAACTTGGATTCTTTCTTGTTCTCACCGGGAAAACTCCTACCCCACCAGCTATCGAATTTTCCATTGATATCGAAGAGATTGTTGGAGAGGCTAGACTCATGGAGCTGCTTGACCTTTGCTGTCCTATGCCAGAAAATTTCTTCCCACCAAATGCTCCAGATAGCGGGTAGTAAGAAGAGGAGTGTGAATCTATAGACGATCGTCGGGGAATTGAGCCATTACTATCTCCACTGCCTTCACCACCACTACTACCATACCGACTGTCCGGCAACAGAGGAGACTGACTGTCGGAACCACGATAGTATCTACCACTTCCTCTTCCACTGGAACCTCGTTCAAAAGCACCACCTCGTCTTCGGGGTAAAGTACAGAAAGAACTATCTGTCATATTTAATGGACCCACACCAACACAACCGTTACTTAAATTATAGGGTGAAATCTCTAAGAGGTCTGGATAGTTTTTATCTGAACCGGTCCGAATGTCACCGCCGCCAACACCACCACCACTAACATCACCACCAATACCACCACCACCACCAGCACCACCACCAACACCACCACAGCCAACACCACCAACATCACAAGTGCCACTATCCATAGGAGCCGAGGTGTAGAGGCTACCACCATTTGTGCCTACCGTCTGTTTCCTCATGATGTGCTGCTTCAGTAACGGTGGCGATGTCAGGTCATCTAGACCTCTTCTTAAGGCGCTGCTTAGGGCCGGTTGCTCAGTTGCGGTAATATTGTGCGTATCTTTCTGCTGTGGAAACTCGGCCCTTATCTCTTCCGAAGCAGCGTTTCGCTCCTCCCTAAAACACAAAGCAATTTTCATTAACGTAAACAACACAAGGGTACACAATTACTTACATAGTGTAAATGAGTATTTCTTACAAACGTTCAGTGTTGTGGGGGGATCAAAGAGAAATAATTTGAGGAGGGAAAGTGTGACCTGAAACCTCTACTTCATACGGAAATTGGTGCAGCTACGTCTTCCTTTAGAGGCCATATTCAAAAATTCGGTTACGAGACCCCTCTGGAAAGAGAAAAGGATCTGGTCACCATAATTATGCAGCATGTGACAATATATAGGGCAGGCCAGGTAATTTGCGAATGTGCGCCAGAAAATGAAGCACCATTGCGTACATTGAAGTCGGTGGCCGCCATTTCGAAAAACTCTTGTGAATTAATTGAAAATGCTACCACTAAATTAACTTACACTATGTCCAACTAATAAGAATTTATAACGAAGGGAAAATCTAAAAAAAAAAGTAAATTTTTCAATTATGTAATCTCTTCTCGCGGGTTGCCTACCACTCCAGCCGCTATATCGGCGACGATTTCGATGTGATATGATATATGATGCTTCTGACCACAAGTTTCCACTCTAAAGTCCCTCCCCTTCCAACGTTCCTTCAAACCCTGAATATTTGTAAAAAAATTATTCCATTCCATATTTTATATATATATATAGGTTTTTAGGATTGATTTGAGATTGTTGATATCGTCGGATCCTGAGGTGTTGTCACCTGCATCTTTATGTGTGTGTGTATATATATATATATACATATGCATGTAAAAATAGATGCACAAATCCCCCTCTGCTTAAGTACTGTGGAATGTCGACAGAAACTGTACGATTTCTTAACATCGGTATTAGATGGAAGCAAGTACTGAGTGTCACGCTACAGCTGTTTTATGGTCAGCTTCAGTACGACGTTTCGTGCAACCCATACTTAATATAAGTGCAGCCTTATCTACGGGATAAAATTTCTCATTGTCCTGTGACTAACAGTCGATCTCCACGCACACGTAAAATTGTTGCTTTACAGTGTAAACACCTTGAAACAAAGTACGGTGAAATTATGTCGTAGATTTGAATAAAATATTGATTTCAGTAAACAAAGTACAAAATATTTACACGGATTTTTAGAAGTGTTAATTATTTCTTACATATTTATATACCATCTGCTTCAGCGTAATGTTTAAAATTGTGTGTCGCTTTAACACAATGGGCCTTTTAGGTTGTTTCTCTAATATACCCGTTTTCTTATATATATATATGTGTGTGTGTGTGTGTGTGTGTGTGTGTGTGTTATTTTACGTTCTAAGGTGTAAAATTTATTGAATCAAATGTGAAATTGGAAAATTGGAAAATCGGACATGCAATTATTCAAGACATTATCACAAAGACAAGACGAAGTGCTTGATTTCAGAGACGAAAAGCTAATATTTAAACGATCGTCTTAAATAAAATATAATCAGTGCATGAATAAGAGAAAAATTCGAAGTAAATAAGTCTTTGGTACATATATATATATATATATATATATATATATATATATATATATACAGAACGCCACTGTGGTCTAGTGGTCAGAGTATCTGGCTACAGGTACAGAGGTCCCGGGTTCGATCCCCGGCGCTACCAGATTTTCTGAGTAGTAGTGGGTGTGGAACGAGGTCCACTCAGCCTCGTGAGCCTCGTGAGGTCAATTGAGGAGCTACTTTAATGAAAAAATTAGCGGCTCCAGGTTTAGAAAACAGAGATTAACGGCTGTGGGGACCCGTTGCGCTGACCACGTGACACCCCTCTATCCGCAAAAGTTGGCACTAACTTCGCCGACCGGCGGCGGCCGCTC
>Ga0136643_10009268_pt1 | contig 14473 bp, 6 predicted proteins | sample TergutLab28metaG_FD_96883 | JGI IMG/M metagenome (GOLD analysis project Ga0136643, IMG submission 96883) | Labiotermes labralis P1 segment gut microbial communities from Petit-Saut dam, French Guiana - Lab288 P1 (version 3) (version 3) | ecosystem: Host-associated > Arthropoda: Insects >... | reverse complement strand
CGATGCTGAAACTGGTCTCCTTTCACATCCAAGCACACTTGAATGTGTTTCTCCAAATTCTGGAATACTTTTTCCAAAGTGTCGACGTTGACGGCTTGAATCTCTTGACGTATAGCGTCTTTGAGTTTTTCGATTGTGCGGGGTGTATTTTTGTACGCTTTGCCCTTCAATAGGCCCCAGAGAAAGAAGTCGGCAGGCGTTAGGTCGGCTTCACCTTGTCTCTAAGTTTTTAACCAATTTCTGGATGGAACACTTCGATGTTGCACGTCTTTCACCAAATTCCATTCAAAGTGCCGTCTGGCATGCTTCAAATGAACCTGTCTGCCAGTATTTACGAAAGAGAAACCCGCGCTTTTCGACTGTACACATAGACAATAGTTTGGGGCCTCTAGCGAGAGACTCACCCTGTAGTAAAGAAGATTTGTGAATTTGACATTCAGAGGACAGTGCATCGTGATATATTCTTATAATGAAAGCCAACGAGATGTACTATTTCTCAAATTTATTTGATGAAGTATTCTGTCCGAAACAGGCAGAATACTTCATCAAATAAATCTCAGAAATAGTACATCTCGTTGGCTTTCATTATAAGAATATATTACGATGAACTCTCCTCTGAATGTCAGATTCACAAATGTTCTGTATTATATTTAGACATTAGTGGACACTTCTATATCCCGTAGGACACTAGCATAGGACTTGTGGTACAACTTAATTAAAAAATGACATTTCATGCACATGTAGACTTTTCTCCCAATACTTAAGAATGCTTTCATTATAAGAATAGAATATTTGTGATCCCAGTGCAAGTAATAACCCTGCTTTTACTTCTGTCCCACAGTATACCAGTTTTTTATAGTTCAGTATCAGATTGCAGTACAAGGTAAACTTCATCGGAATTAATGCCACGAAATATTTTGGTGCCGTTAAAGAATAATAGGTATTTAGAGCACTTAATTGCATTGCAAAGTTCGTTAATGAATAACCGGAAGTCCGGAAGTCCTAAAACACGTCCTTCTGGGACTCCCGAAAGAAATTTGAAAGGTAACTGTAAATGTGTTCAAATGCCTACAGAATATTGTCGATTGGCAAGGTAATTACGAAACCAATTTAAGTGACAGTCAGACAGCCCATGCGCACAAAGTCTGTGCAGTAAAATAGGATAAGATACATTAATAATAATAATACAATTTGCTCCATGGAGAAGAGTCATTCTTGAGAAGCTAACCGGTTTTCACCTAGACAAGAATTTCCCCTCGGTTATGGAACCCGTAGGTTCATTACCGCATTCACAAGTGCCCGCCACCTGTTCCTACCCTGAGCCAGCTCGATCCAGTCTACACCCCGACATCCCACTTCCCGAAGATCCATTATAATATTACCCTTCCATCTATGCCCGGGGTTCCCAAGGGGTTTCTTACCCCCAGATTCCCCCCCCCCCCCAGAACCCTGTGAATAACACTCCTCTCTCCCATACGCGCTACATGCCCTGCCCATTTCATTATTCTCGATTTTTATCATCCGAACAATGTTGGGTGAGGAGTACAGACCATTAAGCTCCTCAATAATAATAACTATAATAATAATCTCCGGAGACAGAAATGCGATTAAAAAAGAAGCCAAGAAGATTCTAAAATATAAAGACCTTGCAATATAAATACAGCGCATGTGGAATGTAAAAACAAAAGTGATACCAATAACAATAGGGGCGACTGGGACTATTTCAAAGTCATTCAGAAAATACGTGAGCAACATACCAGGAAAATATGAAGTCAAGGAACTACAAAAACAGCCATATTGGGCACTGCACACGTACTTCGGAAAGTACTAATGTAAAAGTACATTAAATTCAACACTGAAACTAACGATATAAGCACCATGAATAGTAACAACAGATAGCTCCAACACTGCATTCTCTAGGGACATAGTTTGTCTCAGGAATATGAGTATAAATAACCTGTATAAAGAAGATAATGACGATAATGATGATGATTATGATAATAATAATAATAATAACTACCAAAGGAATCAGTGTTTTTTGAAACACGTGTTATAATATTTCTTATTCAAAATTTATTATCTCAAAAGATATGAAAACCACGACGGAATATTTTGCGTAATTCAGGATTTCGCCGCCAAGAAGCTGAGAGCTGTGCTACTCTCTGCGTAACAACCCAGAAGAGCGCAGTTCTCAAGAAGGAATATTAGGCATTCTGACGGAACCGCGAGGTATGGATTGGCCATGGGTTTTGTTAACAGGCGAACCAGGGCCGACAACAGCAGTATTCACAGAAGTGTTACAATAAACACGTGACCCTTCGGACCACGAAGAATATTGGAAAAACTAAGTGCAATAACCTGAATCTTTTTTAAGACTGGGTTATTAAAAATGTTGAGAAAAAATTTCTACACCCTCCTTTTGTTATTTTAGTTACCAAAGGTGGATGATATAGGTCAAGTTTAACCGTAAACAATTCTGCAAAATAAATAAAAATCTTTAAGGATGGAAAAAATTGAAGTTGAAGCAAAACACTGATCGGGAAAACGTCAGTATAATGAAGGAAGCCAAGGAGAAAATGGTAACGTAACTCCCCTAATTTTCTATAGCAAAACCAACCAGATGCATCAATGTCTCAAATTTATTTTAGTTTGGAATGACACTCTACATGTTTCGGAAGGTCTTTCCTTCCATCATCAGAATTTCAAGACTGTATATACAGCAACAGGCTCATGTCAAACAGGCACTGCTGTCTGCTTGCTAGATGGAACTCACGTTCCATCTCGTTCCCGCTAGTAAGCAGACAGCACTATCTGTTTGACATGTGCCTGTTGCAGTATGTACAGTCTTGAACTTCTGATGATGGACGGAAAGACCGTTCGAAACATGTAGAGTGTCATTCCAAAATAAAATAAATTTGATACATTGGTGCATCTGATTGGTTTTACTATAGAAATATATTACGATGCACGGCCCTATGAACGTAAAATTTCCCCTAATTTTGGAGTAAATTTTGTACAGTTCTGCTTAAATAACTGAGCTATATTTGAAACAAAAAGTCTAATATCATTACTCAAGTTCAGTATCTCTTGTCATTAAAATGCGAACAGAGTGTCAATCAACGTGTCATTCCACTCCGCTGGCCTGCAAGTGTTTGCTTTACTTCATCAGCCCGCATGTGTGGCTGTCAACAGTCAGTCAATTAGCGATTATGTCATTAACCATTACCACTCTACTTGTTTGTGCGACGGTGTCCAGGTAAGGCGATGTAATGAACTTAACCTTGGAAACTCCTTGATACCCTCTCTGGACTCGGTTTTCTGGATCTATCCAGATTGGTGGAGTTTAATCTACTACAACTTGGCTCTCACCTTGCTGCACAACACGTCAGAAATAGAAAACTACCGAACACAAAATGCAGCGTTGTTTATCAGTTATTCAATCAATACATTAATCAATCGATAATATATTGACACGCAATTTTTATCGCACGTGCTTTTACGAAATGTGCCCAAGATTTCGGAGGATTAACTTTCAAACTTCCCATTAGCCTGCATAGAATCGCGCTTCCGAATTTTAGCAACTTTTGGGCTCCGTGGGTATATCGATTTACGACTAGAAATGTTCCATAGAAACTGCACCAAGTACCAAGATATTGCTGGGTTAGGGTGAACAAATAAAACCTAAAGTTCCTTACACAAAATGACCGGAAATAAAATGAAAACCGTATTCGAAATCAATCATAATATTGATTAAATATGTTTGCAGTCTGGAGATTTTAGTGGTGGGACGCTTGCGTAGAAGGGACAACGATTTTGAAGGAAATAATACAAGCTTATCGAAGTTCGCAGCATGCCGAGTGTGTCAGCGAGGGTCATATCTGTCGTTAAAACTTACCTGGAATGCATATTATGAACGATTTGGAAAACTGGCCCATTTAGGATACCGTGCAGTTTCGCGACCGCGCAAATATTGTGTCATATGATAAATCCTACGTATACCGGGGTGCTGATAAGTCCTTAGCCCGACCAGGAAGGAAGAAAGCTCGGAAGCATGTCAGGGACGCGCGTGATTTCAACATCGAGACGCGAGCTGTCATCAAGTACCCCCCCCCTCCCCCCGCAAGGCAAGGCATCGAAGGAAATTCACATCATTCTGACAGAAACATTAGCTTGTTTCCTTCGGGTGTAAAATACTAGTATTATTCTCTCCTGGCACAGAATTAAAACTTAACTCCCTCTTGGAGTAAACAAAAATCTGCAGAAACCGTAACAGGAAAAGGGATCTGTACTTCTCCAGGGGGAACATGCAAGCAAGGTTCCATCGCTAATAGACATTTTCACGGCGATCATGATGGACTCGATAAAGCAAACAATTCTAAGTGCGTCACAGAGAACACAAAAATGTCGTGTTGCTAGTGTGCTGATGACGTGAGAAGTTTTCCAGGGGTTGTAGCTGGAGGTTGTGACGTAAAGTACTAATTATTCTGCTTGAAGGTCATTGCTAGCTGGAACTGGAAAATACTGGCCAGTCATGCGCGGTTAGATGCTAGCAGGACTCGTGGGGGGGGGGGGGGAAACCCCCCAGAGGTAATGAGATTCGTAATTTTTAAGCTCGATGCAACAATTTTTAATCAATATGTTTTCTGTTGTTTGTCTTAGGTTTCGCTTTAATTATTGTTATTTATTAGACTGAGACGATCCAGGTGGCAGCGCTGTCTAGGCGCATGTCTGCAGGCACTTGACCCCTGGAATCGCGGGTTCGTTTCCTTTTAAGGGCACAGATATTCTTGTTTTGTGTTTGTTGTTTGTTGTGCAGGTAGCGGCTTCTTCGACTGGCTAATCTCTCGTGCAGAGGAGAGTCCTACAAGTTCTGTGTTTGTCTAACTGTATGTGGTCTAGAAACCACAACATTGAGACGGTCTTGGCCCCACGTGGGCTGTTGTGCCACAGGAAAAACAAGAATAATTAGAAGTTTAAAGCTGTTAAAGATAGCGCCTTATGTACTCGTATTTTGCACAGGTGGATTTTTTTAAATAGAATACAGGGTGTGTAAAAGAATACTCCAGTTGCGAGTTTTAGAGAGCACGTACTGTCCCCATATCCAAGGGTAGATATTTCGTGGAATTCTTCCAGGTCCTATCGACTCTTGGGACCGCGGTGGCACAGTGGTTAAGGTGCTGTGCTACAAATCGGAATGTTGCTGGTTCGATTCCAGCTGGTGTCATTGGAAATTTCATTGACATAAAATCCTTCCGATCGCACTATGGCCCTGGGATCGACTCAGCCTCTAACAGAAATGAGTACCAGAAGCATTTCCTGGGGGTAAAGGCGGCCGGTGCGTAAGGCTGACAATCTTGCCACTATCCTGTGCCGTTGTCATGAAATCTGGGAACCTTAACTTCCTGGAACTCTCAGGGCAACTCCAGGCCTGTAACGGGACTGCTTTACCCTTACCTTTACCTATCGACTCTTGTAGATGAAAGAACGTATTTCCATCCGAACCTCTGGTTTCGATTAACTATTGAAGCATTGTCATATTCCAGAAGGACATAATCCTTGATTACACGTTTGCGAATGACTCAATACAATTTCGTAGATGTTAATTGTGTTCGGATAGACCTTCAAGTTTAATTTCTTGAACCCAATTTTATCTACAGTATTTAAGAAACTCAAATCTTACTTCCCAGCAGACATAATGTGTCGCTGTTTATTCTGAGCATCTTAAGGAACCCATGTATAGAGTGCACACTTCCTGAGTAACGTAATGTAGAGAATGGAATATTTTCGATATACTCACTCCTTACTTACTTACTCCACGGAGAAGAGTCCTTGAGAAGCTAACCGGTTTTCAGCCAGTCAAGAAATTCCTCGGATTTTATGGAACCCGAAGTTCATTACCGCATTTACAAGTGCCCGTCCCCTGTCCCTGTCCTGAGCCAGCTTGATCCAGTCTATACTCCCACATCCCACTTCCTGAAGATCCATCTGAATATTATCTTCCCATCTAAGCCAGGGTCTCCCAAAAGATCTCTTTCCCTCTGGTTTCTCCACCAAAACTGTATACTCCTCTCTTCCCCACCATACGCGCTACGTGCCCCGCCCATCTCATTCTTCTCGATTTTTATGACCAGAACGATGTTGGGTGAGCAGTACAGATCGTCAAGCTCCCATTATGTGGTTTTTCGGTGTATTGTATTTATGTAATTAAAATGATATATATTGTGTAATCATACAGTATGATATGTGCAACAATATAATGCATAATTACGCAGTAAATATGCGAAAATAAAGCACAGGATCATGACATTTTATCTGTGCAGTGACATGTTTATTGGCTTCGCAATCGAGTGGAGCAATCCTATTTTGTAGCCTGTAGGCCTTTCTTCAAAACTCGATTCACAGACCGGCTATCCCAAGGAATTACGGAGTTTTTCAGCGTCTCTAGCGAAATGCCAGGCTAATAGGCCTGTGTGTAATTACACCACGCTGGTTTACAATAACGTCACTTCACTTTATTGCTCAGTAATCTTATAAAATCCGATGGCGATATAATTAGAAGTAATAGGATGGTCGTTAAATACCCACAAATTAAGGTAAAGTGACCCCCTTAGAGGCCCGGTGTGGCCCAGAGGGTGGGTAGAGGTATAGCTCTACTCTTACATGACCGCAGCACTAGAAGGGGGTGAGTGGTCAGCAGCACGCCCCGGTCGCACTTTACCCCCGGGAAAGACCCGCTACCCTTTTTACAGGAGGCTGGGTGGGCCACAGGGCCGGTCTGGACGAGCGGAAAATTTCGTCCCCACCGGGATTCGATCTCGAACCGTCCAGCCCGGTAGCTCAGTCGTTATACCGACTGAGCTACCGGGCCCACAAATACACAATACAAATATATAGAGGAAATTGTTAACAAGAACAGTTTTATGTTCATATCTCTTAATATTTTAAGAATATTTGCAAGAGTCTTTCAAATCTTGGCAGCGTGCGTCTTATCACGGTTGTTGGGTGAAAGTTAATGCTCCGGTGTTCGAATCCCAGTGGAGGCAAAGTATTCTAGCTTTTAAAGAATCGTACTGAGTGGCTCAGGGCTCGTTCAGCCTCCTATCCAAATGGTACTGGGGTTCTTTTCAGGAAGTAGAGCATCCAGGGCGAGACTTGACCACTCACCTCAATCTAAAGCTGGGGTTAGGAATCAGTGGAGCCATACCTCCGCTACCCATATAAGCATTCATGCCGTGGACAGGGAAAACTTCCTCTCTTATGCTAAGAAGAATTTTAAATCTGGTTAACCTAGTCTTATCACTGTTATTGGGTGAAAGTTAACTGTGCAAGGCGTTAAGAGGGAAGGTTTGTGCGGTAATTCAGGGTGAAGCCGATGATTACGTATCTTTGTCATCTTAAGTAGCAAAGCGCGTTCGCGGAGGAAATACGAGCAGATTAAATTGAAAGAATGCCTATCATTGTACATGCACATAATCGACAACTCTGATCGAAGATGTTCTTTGTATTAGGTTCAGTGAAATAATCAGCTATAAACAATTCTACTTACTCGAATCACTCAATATATTCAAATACATAATTATTTTTGTGAAGATATTTTCCGACCGTGCCATAGTTCAGGCAGTTATTCTCCGGTCTCTCAACACAGGGACCTGGGTCTTCTCCCATATGGGACTTCTGATGAACACATAACCACTGGGGGAGGTTTTTCTTCTAGTTCGTTGGCTTTACCCTGTCGTATTCCATACTCATTAATTTATCCATCCTCAACGCTATATAAACGTACAAATTATCTGCGCCTTGAATTAACACTCCTAAAATAAACGTTAGTCTCTACGCAACACATTAATCTACCTGCTAGCCAGTTAACCATTTAAAGTAGGTTGTCTACTATATACCTGCAACCTTAGCATAAGAAGCTTCGAATTCTAGTTAAACATTTTCTTTTTTACCGGCCTTTGACTCTCAGACAAAACAAGGGTTATTTCCCTATATCAGCACCAACCGGCTGGTTTTGGTAATGGAGAGGCTCTGTGTTTTCTGAGAGACATCTAAATTAATTTCAGACCTCAAAACGTTAAATAAACTTTTTATTTTGTATTTTTTTACAGGCATTATGATTGAGTTTTGCCCCATTACCCCTATTGAAATATTATTTTAGAATCTTCATAGTTAAACCGTGCGTCAATGATATCAAATGCTTTATTGTCCAACTAATGCATTCAAATATATAGAACCGTTAAATTGTTAAAAACCAATTAAACTTATAAAAGCCGCTCCAACATGTTTCGGTTCACGCAGGAACCATCATCAGGAAGCTACAACCAGTGCTTAGCTAAAATTACAGTTTTATTCAACAATGCGTGTCGGTGCAGACGTTGTCAGTGTTATGGCTGCATATTCTGACCTGGTGTGTGTGTGTATGGTTCACTATGCTGCCATACACACACACTGTTGAAAAAAACTTGTAATTTTAGGTAAGAACTGGCTTTAGCTCCCTGATGATGGTTCCTGCGTGAACCGAAACATGTTGGAGTGGCTTTTATAAGTTTAATTGGTTTTTTTTTAACAATTTAACGGTTTTATATATTCGAGTGCATTAGTTGGACAATAAAGCATTTGCTGATTTTAGAACCTAGACTTCTTCAATTAATCACTGACTATTTATTATCGCTTTACTCAGAAGCAAATTGGGGCAGCTGTACAAGGACCAACTGTCGCGTTTCGCTTGTATACTTTCGTAAAAATCTGAAATCCTTCGTACATTTTAACGAATGGCCATCACAGTTTTTGTGACAGCTGGCAAGCAAGCGTCACGACAGGCATTACATAGAGCGTACTTGAAAGGCGATGTATTCGGGCATTGTCCTGTTTCTTTATTGACCTTCACTATGATTGCATCCTGTTCTCTCCAGAAACAACTGGTGTCGTTCTGGTAGAGTATAACGTTTGCCGGAACCAGCAAAATAATTGGGTTCCAGCTTCAGCGAGTCATTGTTGATCTGGAAGAGATACAGAAGTTTTGGTGAACACGTGGGAGAGCAACTACGTCACATTGAAGAATATGTCAGCGTGCATTTAGTTTCAATGATAACAGAGCGAGAATAGTGGCACTACCAGAGAGTGTTGTGTCTTTATCGATATTCAGGCACAGGTCAAAAGCTCTACCCTTCAAAAATGGTGGTAAATTTGTACATACGGGAATTTACTGCATGTCTTCATTGTAGAATTTTACTGAGGAAACCAACGTCAACAGGGTTCTGCCAACAGGAATTTCTACTGTATCTTCATCACCAACCATTATGGAGGAAACCAACATCAACCTGGTCACCCCCATGGAAAGTTCTCCCATGTCGTCTTCACCAGTTTTTGTTGAGAGAAACGCCAACTTGGTCTTGCCCATGAGAAGTTCCTCCGTGTCTCCCAACATCAACCATGTCGTGCTCATGGAAGTTCAAACATGTTTTCTTAACCGAGCTTATGGATGGAAACAACATCAACGGGGCTCTGCCCATAGGCATTTCGACCGTCTTCATCAACAATTTTTGTGGAAGAAAGCAACATCAAACTGGTCGCCCCCTTGGGAATTTATCACATGTCGTCTTCAACAGTCTTTACAGAGAAAAACATCAACTTTTTATGGCCCATGAGAAGTTCCCTTGTGTATTCCTTAGGGAAATGTATGGAGAAAACCAACTTAAAGGACCACAGGATTTCCACTGTGATTTCATCGTCGATGAGTGCGGAAGAAACCAATATCAAAGATTTCGTATCTAAGCGATATTCCACCGTGCGTCCATGAACAATAATTACGGCAAAATACATCGTCAGTGAAGTCCCCATCAACGTGGATGGAAGAAGGTAAAATCAGTGTATCATATCCATGGGAATTACCACTGTGCCGGTAGATTTTCACCTAAATTTATAAAACAAAACAAAATGAGTGAAATCTCATTTTTGGGAATTCCATTGATTCTTCGTGGACATTTAAATACAAAACGTATGTAAATGTGGAAAGACCATGATAAATTTTACAGTATCATCATCGTTGATCTTTGTGAAACAAAATTAACGCCATTGTGATGGTAATGACGAGAAGATCTGGTCTTTACGCAAGAGAATATTAAAACGCTGGAATATCTGTGTGATCTACATTGCAGCTAGAGAGGGATTTTTGTGAGCGGAGGGGTGAAATTTTTTTAGAGATAAATTTGGTTAAGCGAGAATTTCCAGATAAGCGTGGTGAAACGGTGGGAACTGAGAACAGGCATTCTTCAGAATATCTATGTGGCTTTAGACTGTGACAGAGGTGAGAATATCGTTCGGTTTATTCAGTCAGTTTCGATGCTGTGATTATAAGGAACCAATTTGGTATTTATGACTGCCTAAATTGCTTTGAAAGATATAGTGTCTATGTCAATAAATACCCAACAAGATGCAACTATACACCGTTTATTTTGTCTGTAAACTGCTCTGGATGTTTCGGATGGTTTCTTCACCCATCATCAGGAGCACAAATAACTGTGCTCCGGATGATGGGTGGAGAAACCACCCGAAACATTTAGAGCAGTTTACAGACAAAATAAACTGTGTATAGTTGCATCTTGTTGGACATTTATTGACATAGAATTGCGATGCACGGTCTCATGACCATAAAATGAACATAAAATATATTGTCTAGTCAAGATATAGGATATTAAATTCCCTCACTTTGTGCAGAAATCACGTCGCCATGTTACTGGTTTACTTTTCTCGTGACCTTGGAAATGCACTATCTGTGGAATATCTAGGGTTGTGACAGGAGAACAAAATCACGTTAAGACAGAAGCTCATATTCCCTCTGAAGGCGCATATTCAGGATTTATAGTAGGGCTATATCCGTACAATAATTTTAGTCTTGGCGCCACAGAGGTAAGAAACAGGAGGGGGGGGGGGGTTATCGGTGAAGGCGTGGAAGAGTGTAGACTACAGTTATATGTTGCGAAGTTTCTGAATCCAGTATTATGTACAGTACAAAATAAGTTTTGTCTCCGTTTTTTATCGGTTGCGCAACCGTTGTTCCAATAAACCTCTGTGATCTAGTCTTGTACCAGCATTGTTTAAAAATATATATTTAATTTGTGTTTAATTGTAGGTCGGACACAAGTAAATAGTACAGGCCAGCCTACTTAATATTTAATTGGTAGAACATTACTCAATAATCCTGTGTGACATATTTTCGGATATGTGGTAATTTGTTACCTTCTACTCTGATTCACTTTTCTTATCTATAATTATCGAATTGATCACACCCAAATGAATTTATGTTAATAGATTTGATATTACTGTGACCGTGCATCATTGGTACAATAATATAAACAGCCAACTAGATGCAACAATAATAATTTTATTATTACTTTCAATAAGCTCAACATGTTTCGGGCGATAATTTCGCCCATCCTCAGGAGCACTATACTGTGTTTACGCTTGTGGTATAATGCACCGACGATACTGCGGCATCGTCGGTGCATTATACAGTTTAGTGCTCCTGAGGATGGGCCAAATTAACGCCCGAAACATGTTGAGCTGATTGAAATTATTAATTAACTGTTATTGTTGCACCTAGTTGGTTGTTTATATTATTGTATTATGTTAATAGGTTTACTTTTATTGTTCTTACACCACAGAAATTGGAATTATTGAATATTGACACTAACAGAATCGATTACAGTGACCGCGCGGTCTAAGGCGTAAGTCTGTGGCCGTTCGCTTACTTGGATTGCGGATTCGAATCACCCCGGAGGCGTGATTGTTCTTCTGTTTTGAATGTTGTGTGTTGTCAGGTACAGGTATCTACGACTAGCTGATCACTGGTCCAGAGAAGTCCTACCGAGTGTGGTGTGCAGTTGTGTGTGATCTGGAAGCCTTTGAACGAGGAAGCCATGGCCCGCGTTGGACCGCAGTGCCCAAAAAAAAGTTTCACCGAAGTTTAATATCGTTCTCTAAAGTGTTTTGAATTTGGCCCCATAATTAAAAAACACTTATGATTTCGTGTTATTAAATTTAATTTAGGATTAGTTTGGGGGTTAGGTTAGGTTAGGTTAGGTTAAGTTAGGCTAGGTTAGGTTAGGTTACGTTACGTCACGTTACGTTAGGTTTCGTTACGTTACGTTACGTTAAGTTCTTATGGCAGTGGGACCGTTTCAGGTGTCCGACAAATGGTTTAGTCTCACTTTTACATGTTGTTTGCAACAGAAGCACAAACTATAAGCCTGATGCAGCTTTTGTCTGCACATTCCTTTTTGTATAATGTTATAAAATATTTGGTAGACTCCATTTGAAATGTGATGGCACACGGTGACGCACGGGAGGGGACGTGAAGGGGAAACTGGCGAATACAGTGGGTAGCCAGTACCCTTCACACTACCTCGGAATATGATGTATCCAGCATTACTACCGCTGATGCGCACACCTTGGCTGCTAGTAGTCGACTGAACTGAAGCCCCCGCTGATTTAAATGGACTCGTCCGTTTCGCCGAAAGACGAAATATGGTTTCTGCGCGTGTGACATCACATTTCAACTGGCCTCTTCCAATTTCGCACTAAATATTTATATACAGCAAGTAATGTTTATGACATTCACAAACCCTTACCAGAAAATCCTTTTGTCTAACGTGTGCGTGCTACATGTTTCGGCTTAAAACGACATTACCAGGCACTAATAACAAATTTATTAGAGAGTAAGACGATAAAATTACAAAAGTCACAGGAGTTAATGTATTGGTTGAGAGGGAATTTAGTCAAATCCCAATTTTCATATGTAAAGTACTGTGTACTACAGCTGTGCCTGCGTCTCCACTTAATCCTAAATACTGGTTCTCTAAATGCCGTTGGCTGCTATGGAACAAAGTAATACTTACACATTTGTATCTGCCATAGAAGGCGTGAAAGGAATTTTTACCAAATTCTTAGTAGCAAAGGCCAATTAACTAACAAATCTAACTAAAAAACAGTCTTCGAGTAAGACATAAAATAATACTTAAAATAAAATAAATTCACCGTAAAACACACCAAATTTTATTATGAAGATTGGGCTACATGTTTCGACCCTACAGGGTCATCATCAGGCCTTCATTATGAACCATTTCATTAAAAAGCTGCCTACGTTTATGGGATCCCAATCAATTACGAAATAGGTTCGTGTCTAAAGACACGAATCTATTTCGCAATTTTATAATTTTATAATTTGAGAACGAACCTATTTCATATTTGTAAACAATGATTGGGATCCCAAGAATGTACGCAGCTTTTTAATGGAATGGTTCGTAATGAAGGCGTGATGATGAACCTGTAGAGTCGAAACATGTAGAAGAAATCTTCATAATAAAAATTGGTGTGTTTGACGGTGAATTTATTTTATTAATTTAAGTATTCCTAATTAAAACACATCAGGATGACTTCCATCAAAATATAAAGTGTTAACCCTAGTGTACTAGGAAATGTACTTCAAAATACATAAATTCCAAATTTCTTGTGTTAAAATTATATGCAATGCTGCATGAGATAGCGTTGTAACAGCTATAGTTGTCTGAAATAGATTTCAGACAAATTTTACGTTACTATAAACTTCCGTATTTTTGTTACTGACCTAATTCACATGAACTTGTAATCATCTTTCTGTACAGTACGTGAGTACCACCCAGCCTACAATAATTCCTCAGCAAGAACTGGTTTTTGTCTAAACGCCCAAGGTTTATTCCGTTCTACAATACTTACGCAAGAGTTAGAAATGTGGTAGCTTTACATACGGGGTGCTGATAAGTCCTTAGCCCGACCAGGAAGGAAACAAGCTCGGAAGCATGTCAGGGACGCGCGCGATTTCAACAACATCGAGACGCGAACTGAAAACTTTTTTTTTCCTGCAAGGCAGGGCGCCGAAGGAAATTCACGCCATTCTGACAGAAACATTAGCTTGTTTCTTTCATGGTCGGGCTAAGGACTTATAAGCACCCCTGTATTTTATTAGCCTATTACCAGTGTATGATTTAATTTAACAATAATTATAATTAATTTGCCCTTTACCAACAAGGAGGTGTTTAAGAACGTAACTTGAAAATTGCTCAGTTGTTTCAACGTTTAACTGGTTCGAAATCAGTTATGAAACCACACTGCTCTGTGTCCCACATAATGAGCAATAACAGTATGATATTTTGTGTAATTTTATTTAAAAGAATTGAGATTTATGTGCTTAACATATAGCAAGCTCAAACACCAGATTCGTCTAGCTTAGCTGAGTTCAACCTCGAATATATCAGTAGTATATTAATAACTGTCCAAAGAGATGCAACACAAAGCAGTCTATTTATTATTCTGCAAGTTCACTCTACATATTTTCACCATTTCACCGTGCATTTTAGAATATATTCACTTTATTATAACCAACTTATGCACTTATATGTTTTCTTTAAATTATGTTGATATTTTAAAACACTAAAAT
>Ga0136643_10009267_pt1 | contig 14473 bp, 6 predicted proteins | sample TergutLab28metaG_FD_96883 | JGI IMG/M metagenome (GOLD analysis project Ga0136643, IMG submission 96883) | Labiotermes labralis P1 segment gut microbial communities from Petit-Saut dam, French Guiana - Lab288 P1 (version 3) (version 3) | ecosystem: Host-associated > Arthropoda: Insects >... | reverse complement strand
TGATAAATTCTTATAATAAAACCAACTAGATGCACTAATTTCTCAAATTTATTTTTGGAATAAAACTCTACATGTTTCGGACAGTTCCTCTGTTCATCATCATGAGTTTTTCACTGTACACACAGCAATGGTATATGTCATACAGGTTTGCTGACAGCTGTGTGTACAGGGAAAAACTCCTGATGATGGACAGAGGAACTGTCTGAAACATGTAGAGTTTTATTCCAAAAATAAATTTGAGAAATTAGTGCATCTAGTTGGTTTTAATATAAAAAGGTTACTGACAAATACTATGAACATATACATGGAAGGGTCATAAATGTCAATGGTACCGCTGTTATGTGATACTTACCAGTTATCACAGATCGAACGATACTAGCAAACCCACCTGATATAATACTGCATGATAAAAAGGAGAAGATTGGCTTTCTAATCAATATAGCTACACCAGACGATTCGAATGTTAGCGCAAAAGAAACTGGAAAACTAAGCAAGTACGACATGGAGATCAACGTCGGCAGGATGTGGAAAGTGAGGACAAAAGTCGTGCCTGTTATAATTGGAGCATTAGGAACAACTGAGAAGGGATTAGATCAGAACCTTTAGTTGCTCCCAGGTCACCCGTAGGTCAGACAGCTGCAGAAGGTCACATTAATGAGCACTGCACACAACATCTGTAAAGTGCTGGGGTAAATCACTTTGATGTGTTGTTGAGATCTGGACTTACCTGATCACTTTAGCGACGATAAATTTAAAATAAATAGATAATAATAAATTTGGCTGATACGGAGTTACATATTACATTAGTACACGCTAAAACACTTTTTGGCCTAAATTACCATACTTGGCATAATTAAAGTTATGTAGGTAAATTGACATTTGGATGTTAATTCATTGACATACTTTGATGGCTATGATAACTACACTTTTGTCAGCAGCCAGCCTTTAAGCTGGGGGAAATTACTTCTGATTTTTTCATTAATTGATGGACGGAGTAGGCTGATTGAATCTAGCGATATCTTTTAGTAAATATATTTTGAGACACTTTAACTACTTGCGAGGCAAAATCAAGCAATACTCGTATAGGCTACCATGGATCTGAGATAATGAGAACGATACTCAGAATATGAAATCGATTTCAATTGCAAATAAAAACAACTTACATCAAAAATAATCTCGTTCAGTAATCTGTACTAGTGATTTCAAATAAGAGATATTATTACAGGAGGCTCAATCATACAGCTACCAAAACATGCAAAATAAGTACAAATTTGCTGTGAGCCATGCTTAAAATTCAGATGCAGCTAATGACGACACTGTGTATGATCTGATAATGTGAATGACAAGGCTATCTGTGGGCATAATTCAATCTAAATAGAATTAATTCACAATCCATGAATTCTGTAACATGGTGATCTACCTCCTCACAATGTTTGCTTGAACATTGACTTCTATTAGCGGTAGACACCATATCTGGGTTCCTTCTTTTTGGACCCTGAGGATATGAGGGGCCATCTGGAACTTTGCTAAAGGAACAGGGCTCCTCTAATTTAGTACAGAACAAGGGGCACAAAGAGTCAGTCTTAAGGGCTAGGTGCATCGGGCCCAGAAGGGTTCGAACCCAAATAGCCTACTATTCAATTCAATTCAATTCAAAAGGTAAACACCGCACCGCGCCTGAAATGTGGAGTCCTTGTGGCGGCGACTGTGCAGATTGCTGTCTGACATGCAGTGTGGTGTGATCTGCTACATATTTAACAACTTTTGACAGACCTGCTGCAAATGTTTTGGAACCGTGGTACCCATCTCCCCGACTACAATGTAAGGTACAACTACATCCCCTGCAAAGCATATCTTTAAGGTTAAACACTTTATTATCCAACTAATGCACAATATATAATATGTAGATACCATTAAAATTATAAAGTATTTAAAAGTGCTCCAACATGTTTCAGATCATAGAGGATCCATTATCAGGGAGCCTTGTACAGTGCTTGACTAAAGATTACAAGAATGATTCTATCGTGTCTGTTGACATGGGCAAGGTCAGTGTTATGGCAGCATATTATGACCCGTTGTGCATGTGTGCAGTTCACTGTATATGAAGGCAGTGCCTTCATATACAGTGAACTACACACACGCACATGTCCTAAGCCAGACCAATTTAGTTCATGCCCCCCTTCCAACTTCGTGAAGATCTATCTAATTCTAGGTGCTCCAAGTGATCTTTTTCCCCAGGTCTCCCCACTAACATTGTATTGCAACTCTGCAGTCTCCCACACGTGCTACATATACCGGCCATCTCAATCTTCTTGATTTTATCACCTGAATAATATTTGGTGAGGAGTACAGACAATAAAGTTTCTTATTATGCTGTCTTCTCCTTTGTTATCTTGTCCCTCTCAGCACCAAAATATCTTCCTCAGTGCCCTATTCTTGAACACCCTCAGCCTATGTTTCTTCCTCAATGTGAGAGACCAAGTTCCTCACACATACAAACAATAGGGCACAATTATAGTTCTGTATATTTTCAGTTTTATGTTTGTGGATAGTGAACTGGAAGACAAAGATTCTGCACGGAATAAGCCAGTATAATTCTCCGAAATTTCTGTAACTACTTACCAGTCAACACAGCGTAACATCCCAGAAGACTTGAATCTTGAGCACCACCACTGTCAGAACCTCAGATTTTGCATTTGGCAACATGTTAGTTTAAAGGAAGTATGTGACTTCCATATTTCGTTTCCTACAGTGAAAATGGGTGACTACAAAGCAATGATGTGAGTGTGCAGGAGCAAGTCACGAACTGTAATAAGGAAACATGGTCTTCCACATCTAATGGATGATCCATAGGCCTGACTGTTACAGAATCTGTAACATTTGTATATATGTATGGTAACCATGGTAATGGGACACAGGTCACAGAACAATCCTTGTATATGTCCGAGAATCTACACATATTACATGAAGTAACCATAACACACAAGAAGTGTTCCTAATTCTGCATCAGCATGCTGACAGCACATTTATTTTCTCTTTTAAGTATTCCTGAATGTGAACTTTGGTATGTAGTCAAAATCAACCTTACACTGGTACTACAGCTTCCTTACAGGAAGTGGTGTGTGTACTTTGTTCACAGGAAGAGTTCGTGCAGTTAAGCAGCTTAACATGCAAACCAAACATTCTACCAACACACTTTTTATACTTTAAATGTCAGGGTAGCTAGTGAAAGCGATGAAAATTGAGAAATGCATACACTCAATATCAGAACAACTGCTGATGTTAGACTAATGCTTTGAATTATTTTCTTTGCTCGCTGTCACACTACAGGATACTGCTACAACTGCAATGTGTCTACTTCCAGCAGGCTTAATTTTAACTACATTAATGATATATGGGAGGAGACTGTGAATGTGAGGTACAGTAACAACTTCTGTGGAAATGTACGTTTTATTCAATTACAAACAAAAAAAAACACAAACACCAATTCGAAAATTTTCACATACATACCGTGCATCTTGATATTATCAACTTTTTTTTTTTTTAAATTCACCAACTGATGCACAAGTGAACTGTCTTAAAAGCAATTTTAAAATTTACATAAAAATTAACATTAAAACAGCTCCGACATGTTTCGGTGTAGTCACACCGTCATCAGGGAGCGCATTATTCATGTTTGCTAAAGTTGTTTTTAAGACAATTCACTTGTGCATCAGTTGGTGAATAAAAAAAAAATTGATAACCAATTTGAAAGTTATCATTACGAAAATCCATACACCACCACTTTAGGTTGGGTGGAAATGAGATTAAACAAAAGCAAGGAAGTTAAACAAGAATACACACTACACTACTATTTGCTGTTTACAACAAAAATTTCAATTTTGGAAACTAATTCCAAAGGAAGTCACTAATCTTCAATTAATACGTATAACAGGGTACCTTCATGCTTCCAATTACTTTACAACGTCCCAGTTTTGGCCCTGAGCACTACTGGCATGGATAATTCTGTCAATAGCGAAGAGATGGCAGCGTTACCTTTCTTCTGACGGCGAAACCTGTGCAGTCTATGGAGGTGCTGGTAGTCTGCAGGCTCGTCACCACTATCACTACTGCTGCTGCTACTGCTGCTACTGCTTGCTCCTGAGCTGCCACTTGATGCTAGCATCACATCCAGCAAATTTGCTCTTGCCTGAACACACAGTAACCACCCAATGTGAACAAGAAGTGACATGCTTAATTTGAAAATGACTTTATGGATGAAATAATGAATGAAGTATTTTTGCAGGATTGGTACTTAGAACACACCTGTAACAGGAATCATGCAACTAGTAGAAAATAAACAAGTGCACATAGACTATCAACTGAATATCTGACAACATGAAAAAACTATTGCCTGAGTAGCAAAGAGCATGCAGATAGAACTGAAAACCTACAGATAGGGCCCGTTAAACAACAGGCACAACTGACAAGCAAATGCAGTAAAATTTATTTAAAAGAAAAAGATTTTATAAAGGAGAAAGAAATATTAACCTGCCATGTAGGAAGAAATATAAGTAGACAAAAAAAAAATCACTTTTGAACCTCAAACTGGGTTTCAAACCATCCATTGCTCAGAGTGCTAGAGAAACAGAAGTGTGAGGAAGAGGAGAAGAAATCATTGTATTTCAGTGGTTAGTATGACATAAAAAGTACGAGAATAAATGACCGCGGATGCTGTATTATCAGTCGCAAAGAGTGATTTCTGGCGAGAATCTGATGTGTGTTAAAACTATTAGCGGCTTTTCATATCCAGAATTTCTCAATTTAAATTAAATTGACATTCAACATAATTAGCCTATTATTTTTCAGATGCCAGAGTGATGGAATGTATGGAATTTCTTTAAGCTCACCTTGTGTATTTCTTCAAAAATAGCCAAAACCAGAGACTATCAAGTCTTTGTTCCTCGGGATGTTACACGTTTGGTAGTTGTTACAGGCCTTTCATGACAACATGTCAGTCCCTTATTCAAGGATTAAGCAGGCCAGGAAGACAAACCCTTGAATATTAGACCGATAGATTGTCTGGAAATGCCGGTAACAAAATAACACCTGACACCACGTAACATCTCAGAAGAGTGAAGGCTTCAACTACACAGCAGTGAAAGCATCTAATCATGTAGAGGTTACCAGTTTAATCAAAACCAGTTCTTATAAAACATTGACATGTGGCACAAAAAATGCCACCAATATCTATATGTTTCATGGAAACATTGTACGGTGACAAGCCAAATAATGCATATTTAGCTCCACAAAATAATGTGATGCTGTATATCAAAACATGTGTAGCGTTTAACACATGGCACATAAGTTGAAAGGAAACTGGTTTATAGAGACAGTAAAGCAATTTTTTATTTCTTTTCAACTATGTTTACAATGTCTGACTTGTTACTTATGACATTCGTCAACTACCGGTACCCAACAAGAAACACGTTACTAAAAACTATCAAATCCATCACAGCAAAAAAATGAATTTTATGTATTTTTGCCAGCCAGTGACACAGCCACATATACAGGAAACTACATTCCAGCTATGAAACTGCTGAACTGAAAAACACACTGTGACACATGCTGCTTATTTACTGTGAATTGTGTTACATAGGCAAAAGGTTACTCACTTTGGGATCAGTAAAATCTATGTCACGCTCCACATGGACCCAACCAGTAGGACAACAGCAGGCCATATCAAGCTTTGCTCCCATTGCATTAGCTGCATCTCCTTCACTGCTAGCTGCAATAGTACCTGAACTTCCACTGGGCACTGAAACTGCACCTTCCTCACCTTTACGTATCATCCTGTTGAGTTCATCAATCACATCCTTGGAAGTGGCTCGTTCGTGAAAACTTACTGACCATGCATGTGTGGGTGCATCTGTCACAATTACACTACCACCATTACTTCCAGAACTAATACTGCCAGCTACACTTGTCTGAGACACTGATAAATCTAACAAATGCTGCTGTTGGGTTCTGCGTGTGGCTGGACTCACTACAGTGTCAGGCGTAGACACTGTAGATGTCATTGATTCAGTCATCTCCCTGCAGCTACTTGTTTCCATGGATGATGATGCGTGTTCATCTTCCTCTTCTATCACAGTCACTAGCACTTCCCCAACCCGACTACATCCCACACTGACACCACTACACTGCGGAGTGTGCACCAAACCTTTGGAACACTGGCTCAATAGCAACTGTGAACTACTGGGACAATAGAGATATTTAACATGATTATCTGCATCATTAGCATCATCATTTCCATATTTACTAGTTTGTTCTTCTACACTTTCACATACCATGTCACTGTCCGGCTCTTTTTTCTCTTTTACAGCATGGGTTTCTCCAGTGCCATCCCTGTCTCTGTCAAAAGAACTGTCACTAAGACTGACTCTACCAAGATGGCCTTCCCCATATTCAGTCTGCAGATTGTTAGCACCTATCTTCTGGTCATTACACAGCTGTTGCTGTGTGTCTTTCAAGAGAGACAAAGATTCCACTTCTGCAGTAGAAGCTTGCATTGTTAAGCAGATGCCCTCTACACCACGCTCATCTACATCAGTATTAGTCTCCTGGAAGTGAGGCTTCAACATCTTTTTCAAATCAATACACTGTTCTTCTTTAAGTTCACGAATAACTTTGTTATTCTGCTGCATTTTCTTTGTTGAGGTTGAGTTCTGTTCATTGAGCTCGACCTCTGAACATCTCCCCTTCTTGTTGGACGAGTTCTGAATCTCGTTTTCTTCTAGAGGAGAGGTGTAAACCGGGTCTACAGTATCCAGCTCTATGATGGTGTGAATCTGCTCCTCAAAGCTGTCACCATTTCCTGCTGCATCCTCATCACCAGGAACAGTCTTGTCATCCTCTTGCAAATTTGAGCAGGTATGCGTGCCACATGTATCTGACTTTGAGCAGTCTTCTTCAGTGTACTGCACATTTCTGTCTGCAAAATCTTGACCTTCAACAATATTATTGGGATCATACTTTTCAACAGAAGAATGCCACTGTAATGTCACCCCCGATTCGTCTTTGGTTTCTGACACTGTTGGCACTGAGCATGTTTGTTGATTTGGGTAAGCTGCAGCAAGATTATCATCATGGCTTCTCTGGAAACCATCATAGTCCTGTGATCCAGGTCTGTTCAATGAACTTGTACTGCTTTGTTCCTTAACAGAATCCTGTTCTTCTCGAGAAGCACAATACTGCTGCTGTTCTGCTATAAAGTTAAGGACGCTTTGCAAAGCTTGTTCACGATCCTGAGACAAAGGCATGGCAGCCATATTGGATATATCAGGACCCTGACGCCAAGTGAGAGATCCACCAGCATCAGACACACATGTACCACTTGTTAGACTTCTTGATGATGTAGAGGCCAGAGACTTTGTACTTTCAAATTTGACCAGACGGTAAAAGTCACGCGTAAAGTCAGTTCCAACAGCAGCTGGTGACTCTGTGCTTGCAGCATCATCGCTGCAGCCACTCATAGCTGCTGAAGAGCGTTTAGACGAATTTTCTTGGCAACCACCCATCCCATTACCACTGCAACCATTGTATGAACAATCATATGAATGACAGCATTCTTCTGAATTTGTTCCTGTACTTGACCAACTGCCTCCAGGAGAGGCTAAGCTATAAATTCCTCCACCAATTCCACCAATGCTCCTGTTACCATAGGGCCAACTGCTCTTCTGTCCTGAGTTGTGATCTCCACTTTGATCTCCATCATCCATCAATAATGCCATTAGTTCACTTCCACCACTCCTATGGTCAATGAGATAGCTAGCATTATTCCAAAGACATTCACTGGAATCTTCTTCCAGTTCCAGAGCATTGTTCTCCTGAATACTAGGAAGAATTGTATTATACTGTTGTCCTGGAGTCAGACTGTCATTCGACACTGTACCTGGTCGCTTCCAGGATGATGAATCTGCCGAAGATGCAGCACCCGATGCCAAAGATGCAGCACCTGATGCCAAAGATGCAGCAGAAGAAGTGATGTCCTCACATGACAATGACATGCTCCAGTCCTCTAGTTCTGCTTGGTCATACTCAAGCTCCATGAGATCCCGATGTTGCTGCTGGAGTGCACTGCGGGTGTCATCTAGCCGAAGCCAGTGCTGCACGTAGTCAGTATCCCACCAGCACCCTTCCACCACTACATCTCCACTACTGCACCAACTGCCACTATTACTGTGCGTGTCATCCTCCTCTAGAGATTCCTGATTATCATTAAGGGATGTTGCCAGCAAGCTGGTGGTTGCCTTTGTCCTTCGTAGAGGATGAGATTGTTTCTGAGACACTTCACCTGCACCTGCTGATGTGAGGACATCAAGGACAAGCACAGATGGTGATGAAGACACCGTGGATGTCAGTGAAAATGATGAGTGTTCATGGTTATTAACTGGTGAAAGAGATGGTGCAGTTGTGATTTTGAGACATAGGTGTGAGTCAGAGAAGCTCCTCATGATATGCTGATAGGGGAGCAGATCGCGAGAGGGTGGGAAGCTGTGTCGTGGGTTGCCAGTACTCAGACCCAGGGCAAGGCCTAGAGGTATGTAAAGTACATCAGGATCACATGCATCCTCTACAACCAAAAGTCTGCCTCCAGGGCTGGGTGACACAGCAGGACTGGAGACACTGCATTCTACAAGTGCTGTTGGTGATGAAGTGGCATTGGCAAATGCCCCAGAAACCGCTACAACAGCTGACATGTCAGTCTCATCGGTGGCTTCCTTGAGATCTTCCAGTCCCCTGCGCTGGTTGATGTCTCCATTTGTACAAGATGTGGTTACAGAGACAGGCTGGTCTCCTGAACGAAGTGCCTCTCCCTGCACATCGCTGGACATGGTGGAGTAGCCCTCATCCCTGTTTCCACTCTCAGGGCTCTCACTGCCCTCATCCTCCATTACAATAGCACTGTTATTATTGCTGACAACAGAGGGCACCTTGCTACCAGATACGTGTGCTGAAGCAACAAGAACAAAAGAGTTAAAGCAATATAGTGCATTCACTAAGTAAGTAAGTAGGAAAAAAAAGGGGCAAAGCAATCCCATTACAGGCCCATAGGGTTCCAGGAAGTTGAGGCTCCCAGATTTCTAGACAATTGGGACAAGATGGTGGTAAGGTTGTCAGCACTATGCACTGGCCAACTTTACCCCCAGGAAATATTCCTGGTATTTATTTCTGTTACAGGCTCAGGCAACTCCAGGGCCATAATGTGGCTGGAAGTATTATGTCAATGACAAATTCCAATGACACCATCAGGAATCAAATCCACGACCTTCTGGCTTGTAGCACAGTGCCACAACCAACTGCACTACTTCACACCCCTACATTCAGTACATATACAGACAATATGTTGGATGCTGTCCTTTGGGACAGGTAAGCTTAACCCATCCATATTATGATTTTGAGCAGCAGTCTTTTGTTTTGTACTCTTAGCAGTTTAAAATTCAGTTTCCAGAATGCTGAAAATGTTTAGCCTGAGGTGTCAGGAGATGAAAGTACACTTTTTCCCCCCACAGATATTGCTACCCTCGATAGATATTCAGAAAAAAGGTCCGACTGCAAAACAATATATTCTGTACAACTGTATAAAGTTAATGTTCATGATATTTCATCTTTAGGTGGTTTGTTTTCATTATATTGATATTTTTATTGTTTAATTTTTTAATCATATTTTGCATCAGTTAAACTGAAACTGGAGCCCTTTCATTATCAGATTATATATGCAACCATTAGTACATCCCTGTACACAGAATTCTGGCAAGTAAATATTTTGGAAAATGGTAACTCAAAAGACACAGACAGAGGTGAAAGAATAGTATCAAGAAGGGAGACATTTCTGAGGAGGCAAGGACCATGTATAGCATTGCTACTAGTGTGGCTGATTGTTTAGTAAATAGCTATACATTAAGAGACAATGCTGCAGGTAACAACCCAAACATAATGAGAAAAATGTATGAAAGATATGTAAATAGGCTTATACAATGAGTGAACTGTGTGAATCATGAAAACTCAGGAACTTAAGATTATATAAAGACTATTCAGTATGTAAGATTCCCTAGTCAGCAACTTTGGATAAGTATTTTATTTTTCACAGGGAGGCAGCACTTTCAGTAGGGTAACATGCAAAGCATGGTGCAAGGGTCAGTCAGATTTAATAAACAGGAGATGATGATGTGAAATGGCAATAGCACTGAAAAATTGGTCCTATGAGAGAGTTTGTAGTGTGATTCAGTTTCCCTGTTCCTTGATAGAGGTGTATGGTGCTGTCATAATGTGAATGCAGCATGTAAGAAAATAGTGCACAGAGTGTGGGAATGACCAAGTGGACATCCATGGTGATTAACACACTAGATGGACCAGCCTAACAAGGATGGACATAAACTCAGCATGAATGGAAGAACTGACTGTGGAAAAATGAAGCAACACATTCCACATATTCCACAATGAGGAAGTGGGAATGGTTCTTCACAAAAGGTTGTGAATTAAAGTTCTGGAGTTGCACAACAAAGGAATTTTTAGACATGTGCCAAAATGAGATAAATGCACAAATGTGCTGCTTGAGGATTATGTTGGAAATAGTGATACTTCAGTGGAACAGATGAGCTAAATTTCATGTTGTAATGACTTATGATTTAATTATTTTGATACTGGGAACCTTATTTATTGAACATTCTTTATACCAATTACTGTGTCAGCTGGCAGGTTGATGCCTGTGTGTTGACAGCTACCAACATCCATAAATCAACATAGAAATATATATCCGTGCACAGAAAAATGCACAATTGGTACTTACATCAATATGTAACATTACCAGTGAATTTCCTGAAATGCATGACTGAAATACCTAGTGGTCTGGATGATCCAAAAATGTTATTTATTGGCCTTCCTCTTGGGGAGGGGGGCAAAGAAATTACTATGATTATTAACGATGATGATTACTAAAAGCAGCAATAATAATAGCAACAGTAAAACAGCGGCAGAAGCAGCAGTAGTAACAATAAAAATTAATTTCAAGCATCACAGTCCTTCTGAGGCTAATAAGTCCAAAGCAAGACAAGAAATTCCTCAAGTTTTATGGAACCTGAAGGTTCATTACCTTGTTTACAACAGCCCAACGCCTGTCCCTGTCTTGAGCTACATTAATCTAGTCCACATACCCCCATCTTATTTCTTTAAGTTCCATTACAATATTACTCTCCCATTTATGCCTAAATCTCGAAAGTGGTATTTTCCTTCAGGTTTTCCAATTAAAACCCTGCAAGCATTTTTTTCTCTCCTATATACGCCACATGTCCCGTCGTTCTTGTCATCCTGAATTTGAACGCCCTTACAATACACAACGAGCGTAAATCATGAAGCTTATCATGATGTCCAATTTTCTCTAGCCTCCCATCATTTTCTCCCTCTTAGATCCAAACATCTGCCTCAGAATCCTTTTCTCAAATGCCCCCAGCCCATGTTTTTCCTTTATAGTGAGAGCCCAAGTTTCAAACCTGTATAAAAGAATAGTCAATACATACAGGCTTATAACAAAGAAATTGCACTAATTAAGAGTAAAAAGCACCGCTACATGTTTCGGCTATTTGCTTACAGCCATCTTCAGGGAGCATCAATATTTAAGGACACATACAACATTACTATACAGCTTTTGTCACAGGTGAATAATAAAATATACGATGGCAGTAGACCATTCAAACACCTGTGTTCAGTGTTATATAAAAATAAGTGAAAATTATTACATACAACATTTAGTGAAATCTTCTGCATCCACACATCTTGAACAGTAATCTCTTTGAATCAAATCATGTGATAAATGTGGAAATTTAGATTAAATTTTCTAGTCTGAAGTGAAATTTGTTGGTTATAAACTTGTATATGTTTATTAACTGCATGGAAGTTGTACCATATGAAGGCAAAATTATATTTTTGTGTATTTTAGCCTCCAGGTATTTTTTTATTAGACACAATTACATATAGTTCTGAGGCAAATGGTTGCAAGCACTCCCCTAAGTTTAATCTGCTCTTAATTATTTCTTGTACATAATTTTGATCTGTCAGTCCAATTTCCAGATACTTGTATTTGGTTAAGTTTTCAATGGATTTACTGCCTGTTGTTATGCTGTGATTATATTGTTCTCAATCCTGTTGATGGGTTATGAACATATACCCGCCACCGCCGAAGACGACTACAACAACAATGGAATGAGACTGATTCCCTTGGTCCTGTTGTCCAAAATGGATATTATACCAGTCCCTGAAGGTGACAGAGGGGTAAATTGAGGTACAAGGACAAAAGACTATCCGAGTGCCACTATATGCTCATAACAAATTTCATATGGATAGTCCTGGATTGTAATTGGTGAAAAACTGGTGAATAATAATCTGAGCTATGGTGGCAACAAGAAATGGACGTAATTCTTAGCCACCTGCAATGTCCTTCTGCGGTGCATGAATCCCCCTGGAAGAAATGTGTGAATGGGAACTTACACAGATATATTTGAAGTTCCCCTATATACAGCTTACCAATTAGAGGTCTACTGTGGTGATGCTGGCAACATTTACTTGCTGTGACAGCTGCCAGTGCTGCTACCTGCTGACCGGTAGTGTTACGACGAAGCTGAAGGTTCAGTGACCGTGGCCTCTGCAGAGGGAGCCATAACATGCTGGGGTCTGCAAGAGCCGCTGACTTGAGGCTTGTCAACAGGGCTCCAGCAGATATCACTTTCTCTCTGGAATCCACAGGCCGGTCCTCCCAGGACAATTTGCCCAATACATGCTGGTGCTTCCTCAGCTTGCAGGTCTTCATTATTTCCTCCTCAGGTGTTGCCAGGTCACTGCTGGTTGGAGTCACCTGTTGCCTCCTCAGACACGATTTTGGCATGTCATCGTCTGGTGTTGCTAGGTCGCTGCTTGTCGGAGTGATCAGTTGCTGGTGATGCCGTCTCTTGAACAGATCATCGTCTGGAGTGACAAGGTCGCTGCTGCTCTGAGTAGACCCCGAAGTGTCTGACGTCATGGGAGTATCTGCAGGACAAGTGCTGGGAGTGTACAACCCAGGCAGTGCTAAATTCTGAAAATAACGAGTAAAAAGACCATTTTTCACCAAGCAGTTTAGTGTAGCGGTAACAAGGTAGGTAGTTAGATCACTAACCAGGGCGTGCACCATACTAAGATTTCTTATTGGTATTCTCCAGTTTCCGTAGGCGAATGCAGAGGCAGTATCATCAAATACACTATGACCATTCCTTCCAGATCATTACCCACATTACAATTCATTGTAATTTTTATCTCATTCAACACAATAACTTCTGCAGTCGAAAGAGCGTCCTCAAATAACCTTACACAATATTTAAATTACTCGCAACAACGTGCTTCATTTATACCATAGAATACAGAGGTCAGGTGTCACTAAAATTGTCCCGATCTTACTGTTCCCCTGTCACGTGCTGTTGGACTTCCTTTTTACCGTCGGCAATCTTCCCTCTTAACATTTTTCACAGTTAAACGTTGAAGATCTCACTACGAAGTTACGTTAAAAGTACACATTATTTGATGTAATTAATACTGTTTTGAGAATATAAACTATTCGGAACTACATTATTACGATACTACAATCCGACAAAAGTACTGTTCGGAACGAATTTGTCTGTCCGAGACTTACAAAACCATTACGAGTCGCAAGAAACGAAGCTACGATCACTCTAAACTCCAGGAAATACAGTACTGTATTTGCACCGTTATTAGAATGGTATTTATATTAGCATCACGGGTACAGGGCGACATACAGCCAGAGGAGATCACGGCGAGAAAAAGAAAGAAAGAAGCCAATATGTGCTCTAAGCTCAGCTGAGATACGACGTTGTAAAAAAAGTAATTTAGACAGACGAATCATATTTCAAGTATTACTGTACTATAGTATGAACAACGGCAACAAGTAGGTTATCTGCAGTGTTGAAACCACGTCATCTCAAAATGATGAAATACATGTACATGAACTCTGTAACTTTACAGTTCTTAATCCCGTATCAATTCCCACGTAAGTATAGTTCTTATCAATTTATTTGTGGTTATGACTGGCTTAAATGATCACGGCTAGAAAACATACGCCAATGATAAAATAGCAGTGGTAATGGCGGTCATTATCGGCGTTAGTTTCGATAGGGAAGAATAAAGCAGACGTTCCATGCACTTTAAATTAAACACCAGATTTTCAAGACGTGGACGAAAATTATACAAGGAGAATAAACTTAAGTTTCGCAATTTTAGTGACAATTTCGCTCCATATATATATAGGGTGATCAAAAAGTCTCTGTGCACCTGATGATTACAATACAGAAAGTTACAAGTAATGTTCAAAGTGTCCCCCGCCAGTCTCCAGATATTTATTGACACGCCGAACTGTGTTCTAGAAGACCGTGTTCAGTATAGCACGGTC
>Ga0136643_10009266_pt1 | contig 14473 bp, 9 predicted proteins | sample TergutLab28metaG_FD_96883 | JGI IMG/M metagenome (GOLD analysis project Ga0136643, IMG submission 96883) | Labiotermes labralis P1 segment gut microbial communities from Petit-Saut dam, French Guiana - Lab288 P1 (version 3) (version 3) | ecosystem: Host-associated > Arthropoda: Insects >... | reverse complement strand
ATGAGGCAGCCGAACGGTACGTACCGGTATGCGTCGGTCGGATTGCAGCGTACCGGTATGCGTCGGTCGGATTGCAGCGTACCGGTATGCGTCGGTCGGATTGCAGCGTACCGGTATGCGTCGGTCGGATTGCAGCCTGTTTCTTTGCTTATAAACGCATCACCTGCTTCTTATTAACTTCTTAAATTCTTCGCGTGAATTTTTAGTAAAATATAATTTAATTTTATGAAAATACGCTATAGAATGTGTGGGCCGGTTAGCTCAGTTGGTATAGCGACTGAGCTACGGGCTGGACGGTCCGGGATCTAATCCCGTTGGCGACGAGATTTTCCGCCCGTCCAGACCGGCCCTGGGGCCCACCCAGCCTCCTGTACAATGGGTACTGGGTGTTTCCCGTGGGTAAAGTTCGGCCTGGGCGTGCTGCTGACCACTCACCCCCTTTTTGTGCCGCGGTCGTGGAAGAGTAGAGCTATACCTCTACCAACTCTCTGGGCCATACCGGGCCTGTAACGGGATCACTTTACCCATTTTTTAGGCTATAATATGTTCTAAATAATCAGTCCAAGAGTTATCTGTACAAATCATAGCTGGCAGCGGGCATCTGCAAAATTAAATATTGCGGTCGCAACACGATTTATAATTGTGGGTAGGTATTCATATTGTTACAGGGTGGCCCAAAGCTGACTGACATCCTTAAAACACGTAGTATTTTGCGCAACAGGAAAGGGACGAAGTGAAATGCACTAATTTTATGTATACAACTAGGAATTTATTACTTACGTGTTACCCTTGATGGGAAACGTCTTGAAGGTGACCTCCTGCATTTGCAACTCGTGGTGTTAAGCGATTCACAAAACTGTCAAAAACTGGGCAGCTCTTGATTTGTGGTCGAAAATTCATCCCTAACAACACGCTACGGCTCCTGTATTGTGTTGGCCGATTATTGTGTAGGCACGCATCCTTCAAGAATCGACGAATGAAGAAATCCGTACCGCAAGACCAGGAGAACGTGCAGGCCTTGGGATACTTGAAACGTGCAAAACGCTCTTCATCGCTACCTACTGCACCCATCCATTGTCACTGAACGCATTTTGAAATGGCATGTCTTCACCTGTTTCTCCGTGTGCAGACTCTGCCTCATACCGCCCTTGTAGAATAACAATGTTCTCTGAAAAGTGTCACTCGACTCCGCACCACTCCTTGTGTTCAGACCAATGCGGATCGCGAATACATTCTCCTGAAGATAACGCATGGTGTTTAAACCTCTCACACGTAATTTCATCGAAATTCCTGAGATCGTTTTTATTGTAAAACGTGCGGCTGGAGAGTTTTCCATTGTATTATGCGTTCAGTTGCTGCAAAAAATATATACAAGTCGTTTTGTAAAGGTAGTACTATTAAATAAACACCAGGACCATTGAGGTAGCAATATACGAGTAAAAAAAGAAGTAATTTGGGAAATGTTTGTACTCAGAGCCGGAGTACCCCATTCCACCGTTCCGCTCTTGTATGTGGCCAGCGCAAGTCAATCAGGGCGGTATCGATTATGGACATGATCTGCCACATCCTGCGGGTGATGGATGGTCAGGGGCCAAGATTGGAAATGTCTCTTCTGAAGAACGCTTTTCTACCTCAGCTATCTAATTCCCCAAGACGGTCCAACCAGTAGGAGAGCTGTACCCACTACACATCTGGCAAAGACGCTAGCGTAATTCAACGTGTCAAGACGTTCTCTGATTTTATTTAATCCAAAGTTATATAAGCACTTTAAAAAAACCCATCAGGAGATGATGTTTTAAGACAGTTCGACTCTTCAGTGGCGGCTTATTTACTGGGGGTAGTGGTTGTAATCTCATTAGCCCTCACTAGACACAGACTAATATGTGAAAAGTTGACCCTTTACCGTGTACTAGAAGAACATTTTTGTTACAATTTGAAACAATTTATTCACTCCAGTTTTTATACAGCGTCTGTGACATCTACCAAACACCCGATATTAAGTAAACATGATAATTTAGATCCATCTGTTGCTCCTAGTTGTGGGTGGTGAGATCTACGGGGTACGAGATTGTCCTATTCGACCTCCAAAGTCAGTAGTTCCCACGTAGTTTTCGCATCTTCCAGGGGAAAAACTCGAGTAATATAATACTTGTTGGCGACTACCTGAACACTGCATTGACGAAGGAATTGAGAGAAAATAAATGCAATGAGTTCTGCTAGCATTCCGTTCACAGTCTTTTTCGTCATGCACTATGTGAAATCGTAAAGATTAAAACAAGTAGAACTAGAATTTGCGCGTTTTTATTGTTTTCTCGAATTAAGGGAAGGACATCGGCCGAGGGTGTTCGAGAACAGGGTGCTGAGGTGAATGTTCGGAACTGAGGAGGACACAGTAGGAGGAGGCTGGAAAAAATAGTGCGATGAGAAGCTTCTTGACTTACGTCCCTCACCAAATGTTATTAGGTTGATCAGACCAACAAGGGTGAGAGCAGAAGGGCATGTGGTGTGCCTGGATGAGATGACAAATGCATGCAGGTATTTTGTAGGAAACCTGAAGGAAAAAGACCACTTGGAAGACCTAGGGCTGGATAGGAGGATGGCAATAAAATGGATCTCGAAGAAGTAGGACTGAGGTGTGTGGAATACATTTACCTGATTTAGGAGAGGGAGAAATGGCGAGGTGTAGCGAAAACGGCAAAGAACCATATTTATTACTTAATTGCTTACTTACTCCATGGAGCAGAGTCTTTCTTGAAAAGCTAGCCGGTTTTCAGCTAGTCAAGAAATTCCCGGCGTTTTATGGAACCCTTGGTAGACATAGGTACAGATAGGAACCTAATATTACCTGCTACCTAACTGTAGTAGCCAACGAACATTGAAAGATGATTTGGTAAGCGTGGTAGCAGAGAAAACCACAGTGAACTTGGTAACAAGAATATCAGTGGTAAAATTACTAAACACATTGGCGTTGGTTGCAAAGGAAACAATGGCGAATATAGGAGTATTGTAAGATTGGTAATAGAGGTACGGTAAGGTTGGGAACAGAGGTACGGTAAGATTGATGACAGAGGTAAGGTAAGATTTATAACAGAGGTAAGGTAAGATTGATAACAGAGGTAAGGTAAGATTGATAACAGAGGTAAGGTAAGATTTATAACAGAGGTAAGGTAAGACTGATAACAGAGGTACGGTAAGATTGATGACAGAGGTAAGGTAAGATTTATAACAGAGGTAAGGTAAGATTGATAACAGAGGTAAGGTAAGATTGATGACAGAGGCAAGGTAAGATTGATGACAGAGGTAAGGTAGGATTGATAACAGAGGTAAGGTGAGATTGATAACAGAGGTAAGGTAAGATTGATAACAGAGTTAAGTTAAGATTGATAACAGAGGTAAGGTAAGATTGATGACAGAAGTAAGGTAAGATTGATGACAGAGGTAAGGTAAGATTGATAACAGAGGTAAGGTAAGATTGATAACAGAGGTAACCAAGTCGTCATAAATACTGTATAAGTTGGTATTCACGTAGAGTTTCTGTTATTTTTGCCCAATTTTAATCAAACTTGAATTTTCTCTATATATTTTAGTAATAACCTAGAACAAAAGAATAGACAAAAATTCGTCCAGCGGGAGCTGCATTGTTTCATACGAACAGCTGGACGGACGCGACACAGCTAAAAGTCGCTTTTCACGACTTTGCGAAGACGTCTCTAAGTGGATCTTAATACGATATACTAGGAAGGTGAATGAAGTTAAATGGTGTGGGATAACTAACAGGCTCCTTTAAATACAAGAATGAGCATTGTGCGAACATTGGCTGATGTGATAAATATTAAGATTCACTGTATTTGTGGACCTATACTGTTTGTGTAGGAATGTGTAGTTTATGTACTTTGTTCATTGTCCAGTTTTCAAAAAGCAACCTCAGAAGTTGTCCAGATATTGAGAATAGCTGAATACGTGCCTGCCTACTTTCACTTGAGGATTGATACAGAACCAGATTCCAAAACATTTATAGGCGTTTTCGCAAAATTGCGTAAAGCGACTATTTCTTTCGTCATGCCTGTCTTTCCGTCCGTCTGTCTTTGTGTCTACCCGGCCACATGGAAAAACTGGGCTCCCAGTGGTTGGATTTATGTGAAATTTGATATTTCAATATTTTTTGAAAATCTGTCGAGAAAATTCAAGTGTCATTTAAAATCTGACAAGAATAGCGGGCACATGAAGTCCGATGTAATTTATGACAATATGTCGCTGAATTCTTCTTAGAGTGGGAAAAGTTTCAGACAAAATTTGCAGAGAAATTCAAAACACATTTAAAATTCAATAAAATTTCCCGAAAATCTTGCAATTTAAGAGATAATGCGGAAAAATGCTGTAGAACCGGAGAAGCCACAGATGAAAATATAACATGGCGCATGCGCTTTGCATGCTGGATAAAGAAGGCTAAAAACACAAACTCAGTATCTGTAACATATAGTGCTTTCAATAGCGACGGTGGTTACGCGCAACCACCTCAATGTTTAGTTTATACATGTACTTACTGCCTTGCTTGATTTATAAATGAAATAGACAATGGCAAATCTGTGTAATAAAAACGAACTTGATGCATTATTTGTCCTCAGTTTATTTCGTCACTCAACCTCTACATGTTTCGGACATATTTGTAGTCCACCATCAGGAAGTATATTGTACATATACAACAACTGGCGTGTGTTGTGCTGAAAAGAGAGATGTTCAAAATTACTTGAGCTTATCTACATACCACTATTATGTGTGAAATATATTGCTATTATTTATGTAGATAGGCTCAAGTAATTTTAAACATTCCTCTTTTCAGCACAACACGTGCCAATTGTTGTATATATACAGTATACCTCCTGATGATGGGCTACAAATATGCCCGAAACATGTAGAGGATTATTGCCGAAATAAACTGAGGATAAATAGTGCACCAAGTTGGTTTTTATTACACAGATGTATCGAGATGCACGGCCCATAAAACAAAATTTAGACAACGTTAAAGTCCAGACACCGAATAATCCCATGTGCAATATAACATCGTCAAACCCCTAGCGTGTTAATCCACTCTCGCTCTTTATCATATAATTCTTAGTGAGAATTTTATAGGATATTTGGAAAAGGTTTTAACAACACTTCGTAACGTGTTGAAAGTACTCACACGCTTGCCAGCATAGCAAATGTCTGAATATCAGTCCAGAAAAATGTACAATTCCTGTTACAGTTATTTGAATATCCTTGAGAGGTCACTCCCACTAGGACACGGCTTGCCAAACCAGATTCATGAGGGAGTAGAAGTGAGGTAAAAATAGAGAAATACGGATGGTTATCACAGTGGTAACGTTTCTGACTCTTATTGTATGGGCGGGAGTATGTGCCTGTGGTCTGGACCGGTGACAATTCTTTTTTTACTGAGGTGTTCCATATTTCTGTTCAGGGTCTCAAGGAAACTGCATGGACATAGTCTTTAAAGGTGTCAAAACAAGTTAAGAGTTCACAGCCATTCATATGACACAGAAGTCAATCATCTTCTCAAATTACAGGTCACATAAAGTGTCCATACTATAGGACACTCTTAGGTAACCAAGCAGAGAAATACAACATAGTAATATGCTACACCATTGGCCAGAACGTGCTACGTTTTTAGGCGCCTACGTAAAACTGCAAAAATACTACTGGCTTCTTTATGTAACTCTGTCCCTCTGCATGGAGCAACTCGGCTTCCACTGCATGGTTTTAATGGAAACCGATACTTGTGTATATTTCGAAAATCTATCGAGAAAATTGAACTCTCTTTAAAATCCGACAAAAATAACGGTTACTTCAGATGAAGTCCTGTGTAAATTTATGATATCTCGCTGAATTATTCTTAAAATGAAAAATGTTTCAGACAAACATGGTAGAGAAAAATCAAAACATATTTTGTGTTCAATAACTTTTTTTCACCTCAAATCGTACCGTTTATGAGAGAATGTGGAAAAAGATGGTAGATTCAGACAGGACACAGATGAAAATATATCACATGTGCATTTCATGCTGGATAATTAAGGCTAGAGACCCACAAACACACAGAATGTGTAATGCATACGAGGGGGTGCTGATAAGTCCTGAGCCCGAAGAGGTAGGAAACAAGCTACAGCGACCAAATTCGGCATTTATTCAATATACCCCCCACGAAGCTCAATACACTTCTTAACCCGTTGCTCTAACTTTCGCAAGCCACTCAAAAAAATTCAGAATATTGTCCGTCCAACCAGGTCTCCGCGGCTGCAATGACCTATGCGTCAGACGAAAAATTACGACTTTTCAATTGTTTTTCAGTCCAGGGAACTGGTGGTAGTCCGACGGGGCCAGATCCGGGGAATAGGGTGGGATATCAATTCACTGGAAGCCCAGACAGGCCAGTTTCTTCTCGGTTGCAAGTGCCCGGTGAGCCGGGGCACTGTCGTACAAGAATAAGACCTCCTTGGTGACCTTCCCGCGGCGTTTTCCCTTCGAAATGTCTTTCAATTGCACCAGCAGAGATGAGCAATACTTCGCGTTGATAGTTTGGCCCTTTGGAGGATAGTCAATGAGGAGGATGCCTTCTTGATCCCAGAAAATCGAGGCGGGAACATTTCCAGCGGAATTTTGCACTCGGAATTTTTAGCATGAGATGAGCCACTATGCCGCCACTCCATCTATTGTTGCTTTGTCTCCAGGTCATAGTGATATAACGAGGTTTCTTCCATGGTCACCAATCGCGACAGAAAATCATTTGGATCGCACCGAAAAAAATTCCAAATTTGCCCAGACGACTGGCACCGTTGACGTTTTTGATCCGCGTTCAGTCATTTCAGGACCCACTTCGCGGAGAGCTTCTGCATATCCAAATCTTCGTGAATGATGGACCCAACCCTCTCACGTGAGATACCCAGTTGCTCTGCTATTGATTTAGCCGAAATCCGGCGGTCTTCCAAGATTAGCTCGTGAATTTTATCAGTCTCCAGGGTGGTCACTGTTTTGTGTCGTCCAGGACGCGGCGCATCACAGGTGAAAAAATCACCATGTTTAAACTGGGCCACCCAGTTTTTGATGGTGGCGTACGATTGTGCATGTTCCCCTAATGTTTCTGTCAGAACGGCGTGAATTTCCTTCGGTGCCTTACCTTGCAGGAAAAAAAAATCTTGATGACAGCTCGTGTCTCCATGTTGTTGAAATCGTGCGCGTCGCCTGACATGCTTCCTTTTAGTCTCTGTAACAAGAAAAGACTTGCAGTTCGGCACATGAACAGACCCCTCTTTCCAACGACACTATCGATTCCGTCCTAAGACATAGGGAAGTAGTTCGGGCTAAGGACTTATCAGCACCCCCTCGTATTTCTTTTCCATGGCATCAATGTTCCGTGTAAACGGACGTTGCCTGCCTTGTTAAATTCTTGTGTCTGGAACAAAAGAAACGTTCCTGTGCACAGCATGAAGGCAGACACGGTTGTACCATTCGGCATTAGATGAATATACTCGTAAGTAATCAGCTTCACACTGTGGCCACTTTAGACTCGGCGGAAATTACCCAGTACCCAGTTAACCGGAGGTTTGGTTGACCCCGCAGCCAGTCCGGAAGCTTCGGAGAAAGTTTTTTGCTTCTTATGAGAATTGAGCCAAATGCTTCGGTCGAACTGTCCGTACCCCTGACTGAGGTAAATGTACCATTAAAAAGAGGACATCGAATTGTAGCAAAGTGTAAACAGTGACTGACCCAATGACACCAACAGCAGCTGAAATGGCCGCGGAACTACTTCACTGTGACCATGAAGACTTTACTGTCATCAACCTACGATTCTGATGAGTATGAAGAGATGGCCAAGGGTTTAGTATAACGTTCTTTGTATTCGAAAAGTAACAGACACAGATCTGGTATTTAAATTATATAAATTTGAAGATTTTATGCATTTTAGTATACAGACAAGGCTTATACTTGGCGAGATACGATTTTTTTCGGGCACTACAAAAGCCATTACAAATGACAGTACCATTTACAAACCAACAGGTTCTTACGAAGGGAAGTCTCTTCCTCTGATATGCTTAGATGAATTTTTTTTGTAACTGCACGTTGTGCCAGCATTTCCGAAATTTAGCGCGCAAGATCTTACTAAATTACAGGATATTGGAAAAGATACCGGAAGGCATGGAAATGCCTGCAGATGTCTATAAAACATCAGGAGATCAGCTTCAAACTGCAGGCCTAGTTCCCTCTTGGAGCGTTCCAGTTAAGTAATTCCTTGGTGCAAAGTTATCTTGAGCAGCAATGAGCATTTCAGCCGGTTAAGAAATTACTTATATATGGAAAACTCGAAGCCTTGACTATTTGATTATTAATGCCCTCTGGGATGTGACGACGTCTAGTCTGGTATTTTGTAGCCACTGTTTCAGAGCATCTTACTGTCTCCATCTTCAGTGTAGAATAGCAGTGTGTGACACCGTGCAGTCCAAAGCTAGGTACAGGAGTCTCAGAGGAAGCTAGTGCCTCGAACTTCGTAGACTGTCACCAATCAATTCAATAATTGTCGCATATTTATACAACTTTTCTCAAAGATCAATTTTAACCTTATTTTTCCACCTAAGTCTACTCGCAATAAGAAGTTTTTTTATAGCACAAAGTTTTGTACGTATGCATGGTAAACATCCTGTCGGCCAAATATACCGCCAAACTTTTAGTTCTTGATTTTGTAATGTCTAAGTTGAAATGAGCTTAATATAGGTTTCGAAAACAACTTTAACCTGAGGTTCTAGTATCTAGATTTTGTACGCATTTTTCCTTCGGTTTATATCAGAACTGATGTTTGGAACACTAAAACAGATGCCAGACGCAGACAGTAACCACTTTCCATCATTTATGTATAGCGTTCTTTTGAAGAAGTAGTCATAATGTTCTAACGTGATAACGTCATTGCATCTGTCTCTGTCTACATTCATAACTATCTTTCTTCTTCCATTTTCTTCTTCCTATTTTTGCTGTTTTTTTTTTGTATTTCTCTTGTCTCGCTTCTCAGGCCTGTCTTTTCTTTTCTTTCATCCATTCTTTTCTCCTGTACGATTCTTTTCCTCTCATACATTCTCACGTTTCCGTATTTTCAGTGTTTTTTTTCTATTTTTCGAATACTGTCTTGTTTATTTAATTCCTTCATTCTTTCCTCTTTTCTTTTTGTCTTTTCATTTACAACATTCCTTGGTTTCTTTGGTGTTATTTTTACATTCTACTTTTAATCAATGTTGGAAAAGCACAGCATTTAGTATGCAAAAATAAAAAACACTTTCAATTCAACTCTTAACATCCTGCATTATTGGACCAGTGAAAGACACTTGTGAGCTTAAAGAGTACAACAATTACGCATGGTAGAAACAAAATCAGGATTTATATTGTGAATTATGCATTATGTCTCACATTGAGGAAAGCTGGCTCGAGTTCTACAGCGACATTTCTGGAACTTTATTTATTTTGTATTTACGGGTATTTACTCACCTAAAGACTCGGTTAGGAGCTCATACCATCTAGTGTCGAATGACTGGATGATTGTAAACAGTGAAAACAGAAAGAAATGATCCGTGGCTCGATTTAAGGCAATATTCCAGAATTTTATTGGCGGAAATGAGTAAAACCACGGACAATATGGGAGGACGGCTCTATAGAGATTCGAACCTGGCACCCTCCGAAGCCTCACCACTTGAGCGAACGTACTCTGAGTCAATAGGCTGCGTCACATTTCTGAAGTCACGTGAAGGGATCGTCCACACCACAGCAGTTCATTTGAAGGTACTGTGCCTGCCTTAGGCTTCAGAAATTTGTGTCACTGTAGTGCTCCATATTTTAGCACAACAATTCTCTACCACATGTTGTATTGTGACTGCAGAGGTGCATTTATATGTTACACGTAGATTCCAATAAATTCTGGTGGGAAGGAGCTTCGTCTAATTAGCATTGTGAATAGCATACCTGGGTCATCTTCTGTTATGCTCGTCAGGCTACATTTCGTCGCGAAAATCGTATGCGCGGATTCCGTTCTTCTGAGATTTGAGTTCGCTCACCGAGTAATCACTTGTTGACTTTTCGAGGCCACTGTTTCACCTCGAAACGTCGAGAAAGGATTAGAAAGTGATGCGGCATCACATTTTAGATGAAAATAGGCGCAAGCTACACCGCCACGACAACTCCAAATCTCGCAACTGCATACAAATTCGCCGAAGCACACATGACACACTTTGTGTTGAATTATCTCGACAACCGCAAGACATCGGGAAAGTATACCGGACATGAAACCTGTGCACTTTATTCTTCTCTTTAACGTTTCTCGAAACGCTTTTCTCCCATCAATATTTAGTGAATTTATACGTATATATGTGCAGAAATGCATATATTCATTGATAAAGATTTTTTCCTCCCCCCTCCCATAGCGCAGCAGCACCTAGTGGGCCATTGCTTCCTCATTATAGAGGCTTCATGATCACATATACATCACACTCGGTAGACTCCTCTGGACGAGTGATCGACCCGTCACAGAGGCATCTACCTGAAGACACACAACGCTGACAAGAGACAGTCATCATGCCCACGGAGCAATGCCAGCAAGCGAGCGCGCTGCTACTGGGGTAGGCATTGGTGCAGAATATGCGTTAAAATTATGCGATCTAAGTGAGAATTGAAATTTAAATTTCTTGAAAATCCGTTCACTGGTATTCGTGTTTATGCGGACGGCCTGACGGTTTAAATAGGCGCTTCGAAGTGTTGCAAAGACTCTCAGAATTCATATGCCGCATTCCGTGGCTGATGTATGGAAACTCGAAATCCTAAATTGCTTACACAAAATATCACCCTATTATGAATTTATGAAGAAAATGGTACTAATACTTAAAATAACCTATCGGCCGAATATTTGTAATGAAATAATTATTACACAAGCGACTATATTTTTTTGTCAATTTATGTGCTGTCATCTGGATAAAATTCTCTCTGAACTTGCATTGTGAACCAGATTTTAGTTCAAATGTTTGAAGTAGATTTCAACATTGTTTCTCATTTCAGTTTGGTTCCGAGGTTGGAAGCATTTGGAACCGTGCCTTCAACTCTTCGTATGTTTCCGGGTCTTGCATTTAAGCACTGACACTTCTTACTCGTATCTATTACAAGAGCATTGAAATTGGGTGATTACAACTTAATTCAAATTCATTTGCAGGATCTGATGCATAGCTGAAAACTACAGACCGTATATTATATAGTTGAAGGTACCCTGCGATTTTGCAAATTTTGTGCTTGCAGACTGTCACTGACCTAGGCAGAGCTACCCTTTAGAAAGCATCTGACTTGTTGCCAGGAAAATAATACAAAACGTTGGGGGAGAGGAAGATCTCCAGTGGTGAGAGAGCGCTTTGTCTGGCTACCATGAATACGCTAGTTTAGTAGCAACAAGAAAACTTTGTAAGAGACATAATTTTCATTTTAGAAGTTCAGTCAGCGGTGCCAAGAGTTCTATTGGAGATATTAAGGAAGATACGACAGGCAATGAGCAATAAAGATGCTGGATCAGCCAAAACAAATAAACTTGTCAATTTGAGCGGTTAGGTAAAGTTACGCATGCTCATTAAGAGGATTGGGCCATAACTAAGGGAGGATGCTTCCTTCCCTTGGGTGATCCGTGATGTTAGAATCGGTGATATTGTAATGAATGTTAGGGAGCTGTAGGGCGGGGTTTGAAGAAAGAAAGAGACACTCGAGGAAGACGATAAAAAGAAATAAATAAGCAGGAGAGAAAAAATTAAAGGAAAATGAAATAAGGAAGAAATAAAGGACGGGAAGAAGTGACAGGAAATAGAATCAAGAAAGGAAGTGAAGAAAAATAATAAGAAAAAGATGAAATAATTAAGGGAAATGAAGAATTAAAACAAGAGAAAGTTAAGTGAAAAAAGAGAACGGATGCTAGAGAGGAAAGAGACAACGTAATGATAGGCGACAAATAGAAAAAATAAAAGAAACTAAGAGACGTGAGAAAGATAAAAGAGGCTACTTATGTAAAACGGTGATAAGTCAAATTCTGTTCGTAAGTTCAATTGGACTGTTTCCATCCCGTCGTGTACAGTACATGCAACAAATTTATTAAATTGAACCGTCTTTACACAACATAGAAATAAGAGCTGCAAATCTACAACTGGTTAATTAAGCGACATGTTTCGGCCTTGTTCGGCCATCATCATGCTTACAAAAAGATGGTGTTAATTAAGGTACATTCGTTCGCCATATCCACAGTCGACCGCATAACTTACGTCCATCCCTGCTAGGATATTAAAATTACATAACCTTTTACATTTTATTGTATTATATCGTTTTTAATCAATAGTAAATAATTTTAAAAAAGACATAAATACCAATGTAAATCATGGGATCCCATCGGCATAGCGAACGACTGTACCTTAATTAATACCATCTTTTTGCAAGCCTGATGATGGCCGAAAAAGGCCGAAACATGTCGCTTAATTAACAAGTTGTAGATTTACAACTGTTATTTGTGTGTTGTGTAAAGACGGTTCGTTTTAATAAATCTGTTCATACGGCATGCGCGTTCGCGGTAGTGGAACCATCGACGTGTGATGTGCTATTTTGTTCAGTTTCTTCATTGTGGAATTTACAATTTCGGTCGTTATGTTCTTATTTTGACTTATCCCGGTAAGTTTATTTATAATGCAGAGAGCGATCAAATCTATCTTATTATATACCAGGTACAAGAGTGTTCTGCACTGTGCAATTTATTGTAACACTTTGTTCTTTGAATTAAATGATGGTCCACTGAAGGGCTCGTGCATTCTTAGAGAGAGTGTCATTATTTCACGTACAGTCATACCTGGCTGTTTTTAAAGTGCTAGTAATTACACACCGTATTTACACATTGCTTTATGCGCAGTAAGCTTGGAATTTAAGGTGAATTTCTTATGGGCATGAAGGCCTAATGAACTTATTTTCAGTTTTTATTGTAATATGCCAAAAGAAACGAGCGACGGATGGTGAGAGCCTGAACATATGGAGAGAGCTGTTGAAACAGTTTGAAATGGCGAATTTGGTTTAAATGCAGCATATCGTTAATAGTCTACCTTATTCAAAAAGCTGTCTTGAAAGTCATTTGAATTGGACGAGTAACTTTGCAGTTGAAAACGCTCAAGTGATAGGTAAGGTGGGATATATTTCTGCGCGTGTTGAAACGGAATTAACTGACCACGTTTTACGATTGGCTTTTTGTGGTTATTGGACTGAACTGACTCAGGACAGGGTGCAACAAGGAGCCTTTTAAAACACGATAATGAGCCTTCAGATCACATAAATTCGGGAAATTTCTTAACTACCTGGGCAATCTATCTTTTTTTTAAAAAGGGCCCGACTTCTAATATTTTTTAAATTTAATGTACCTATAATTTACGGAGATGGAAAAAAAAGGAACTTACCGCCCCTCATACTTTTTCTGACAAATAATACAGCTACACGGTACGTACAAACAAAATCTAAAATTTCTGGGAATATTTTAGTACCTTTTGTTAAAGCATGGCAAATACATATGAATCAATAAAATCTTTTAAGCTGGTCCGAGTTTGAGGACTGATATTTTGTCATTATTGTTGTCTGTTAATTGTCGATTATAAAACCAATTTGTGAACAATTAGCAAGTGACACAGCACACAATATGGAAGTATTTACCGGGAACATGCAGTATCGACCTTTCAGAACCATAACAAACACAACTGCAGCTGCGACAAATTAGGACATTTCATGTACCACAACCCACTTTTTAGCTTTCGAGTTTAAAATTTTTCACTGCACATGATCCATAATCCGCGCATTAACTGAATATGGAACACGCTGTTGACAGCAACAAAATGCACACTACTGAAATAGTTTTCATACTCAGGAACTCCATACATATTTCGGCCCGCTCACACGGCAGTTATCAGGCAGCCAATACAAAGGATAGAAATTTATGCTATCCAAGTTTTACACAACAAACAGTATTACGGACACTTAAACACCACTAAGTCATTGTTACACCCCACTTATAAGGGGAGATGAATGAATGCCTTACAAAACGTCTATATTCAACTTTTTCACCAACGAAATAGATGATTAGTGAAAAAACTCAGAAGGAAGTTAACCCCCGTTTTGCTCTAATTTATGATGTGCAGCTCAAACACGCATGCCCGTGAACCCCATCGCTCAGTCTGCCTTCAGTACGGAGTGGTTTACTGTGCTGTTTTATACCTCAGTACATTCTCTGCCTACGTATTTCATTGACTACCGTTTTACCGCCCTGTTCCGCTATTTTGCAAATATCTAACAACGCATTATAAAATTTATTACACATACATACTCCTGTCATTGCAGGATGGTGCATTACTGCGTAAGACGTCTGTGTATACCATTCATTTAATAATGGCACGAT
>Ga0136643_10009264_pt1 | contig 14474 bp, 13 predicted proteins | sample TergutLab28metaG_FD_96883 | JGI IMG/M metagenome (GOLD analysis project Ga0136643, IMG submission 96883) | Labiotermes labralis P1 segment gut microbial communities from Petit-Saut dam, French Guiana - Lab288 P1 (version 3) (version 3) | ecosystem: Host-associated > Arthropoda: Insects >... | reverse complement strand
TACGACTTGTGAATTTTCCGTTTTCTTCCCTAAAGGTTAAAATATTTTTGGCTACAACAGGGCTAATGCCCGCTACATAAGATAGTAGGCTAGGGGAGGCGGTATTTAGGTCAACACCCACGGCATTTACACAGGATTCAACCACACCAGACAGGGTCTCCCCAAGGTGCTTCTGGTTCATATCATGCTGGTACTGTCCTACGCCTATGCTTTTTGGGTCGATTTTTACAAGTTCCGCCAAAGGGTCTTGCAGTCTGCGCCCAATGGATACTGCACTGCGTAAAGCCACATCAAAATCCGGAAATTCCTCTGCCCCAAGTTTTGATGCAGAATATACAGACGCACCTGCCTCATTAACTATAATATATTGCGCCTTAGATCCCGTCTCTTTCAAAAGCTCTGCAACTACAATTTCAGTTTCCCGAGATGCGGTTCCGTTTCCAATTGCAATAATCGTAACTTTGTGGCGGTCAATCATTTGTTTGAGCATTTTTTTAGATGGCGCGGTATCTTTATTTGTTGTGCAAAATACAACGCCTGTTTCTAGCACTTTGCCTGTTTCATCAACCACGGCCAATTTACAGCCTGTACGAAAGCCCGGGTCTATAGCAAGTACAACATTGCCCTTTATTGGCGGCTGCATGATAAGCTGCCGCAAATTTTCTGCAAAAACTCTAATTGCACCTTCTTCTGCCTGCTCTGTTAGTAAGTTGCGCATTTCCCGCTCTACGGCAGGAGCGGTTAGGCGTTTGTAGCTGTCTGCAATAGCGGTTTGCATAAATTGGGTGGTAAGTATGTTTCCTTTATTGTATATGCCATCAAGGCGGTCAAGTATGCGTTCTGCCGGTGCGCTTATATCAACTTTTAAGAAATTCTCATTTTCTCCACGGTTTATTGCAAGGGTTCTGTGACCAGCAATTTTTTTAATAGGTTCGCTAAATTCAAAATACATTTCAAAAACATCGGCGGCATTACTTGGATTGTCTTTAGCTTTTTTAGAGATTTCTGATGAAATTATTCCCTCATCTGTAGTGAGCTGGCGCACTAATGTACGGCATACAGGGTCGTCAGAAATTCTTTCTGCGATTATATCCATTGCGCCCTGCAATGCGTCTTCTACAGTTTCTACGCCCTTTTCTGTATCAATATATTGTGCAGCAATGGTTTCGAGGGGCTCGGTTAAATCTTGTTCCCAAATTATATCGGCCAAAGGCGTTAACCCTTTCTCGATAGCGATTGTGGCTCGGGTACGGCGTTTTGGCTTAAATGGACGGTAAATGTCTTCTACCGCTTGTAATGTTGTGGCGGCGGTAATGCTGGCGGCTAACTCATCTGTTAACTTCTCTAGTTCTGTAAGGCTGTTTATTACTTGTGCCTTGCGGTCTTCTAAATTACGAAGGTAAACCAATCTTTCACCCAGTTCACGTAGTTGCTGGTCATCCATAGAGCCTGTTTGCTCTTTGCGATAGCGGGCTATGAATGGGATTGTGTTATCCTCATCAATTAAAGTTACTGTGTTCTCCACCTGCCAGCGTTGTAAAGAAAACTCTGACGTTAGTTTTGCAATTATATCCATGTGGACTTCTCCTCTCAAACTTATCCTAATGATAATACCACAAAGACAAGTTCATAGGAATATGTCAAAGAAATTGTTGACAAATGGAATTTGCTGAATTACTATATTTTTTGTCGAGGATACCTATTTAATCCTCTGTCACCATCACATGGGGAACAGAGGATTTTTTATTTCTATAAAACGAAAGAGGTGAGAACGGAATGGAAAGTGGTAAGATTAACAACCCCGAACCTGGAGGGCGACTGGACAGCGGAGTTTCTATTCCGTTGTCCTGATATGCGCACTTAAAACCCAAGGGGTTGTACTTCCAAAAGCAGTAAATAACGTATAGGTGGCGTTACGCTTCCAAAATAAAAGCGGAGGTACGACAATGTTGAAAGAAAACATTTTGTCATGTCTAAGAGAAAAAGACATGGAAACTTTAAAAATTCTGCTTACAAGTGCAGAAGAAGTTGAAATACTAAATATTTTTCCCGAATTATCCCCAAACGAACAAGTGATAGTGTTTAGGCTGCTTTCAAAAGCGAGCGCCCTAGAAATATTCGAAGAATTAGACACAGAAGATCAGCATAACTTACTGCGTTCTTTTACAGATGCCCAGGCAATTGAACTTGTTGACGAACTTGCCCCAGACGACCGTGTAAGACTACTTGACGAGTTACCGGCAACCGTAGCAAAAAAAATATTGGCATCCCTATCTCCAAATGAACGAGAAATGACAAACCTACTGCTAGGCTACGAAGCAGAAACCGCCGGACGCATAATGACACCGGAGTATGTACGGCTTCCAAAAGACCTAACGGCTGAAGAAGCACTTGAAAAAGTTAAAATTAACGCAGTCGAAAAAGAAACAATTTACACAATTTTTATTACGGATGACGCCAGAACACTTGAAGGTGCGCTTTCTTTACGTGATCTTTTAATTGCAAAACCTGATACGAAACTCGAAGATATTATGGAGAAGATATCTATATCAGTTTCTACAGATACAGACCAAGAGGAAGTTGCTCGTTTATTGCAAAGGTTGGACTGGCTGGCCGTTCCTGTTGTAGATAAGGAAAACCGCCTGGTTGGTATCGTAACAATTGATGACGCTGTTGACATTTTAGAAGATGAAGCAACGGAAGATCTTTTTACACAAGGCGGGCTACTCGCCGGTAAGGAAGCAAACCGTAGTGAGGCATTGATATACGGTAACTTGTGGACAATTTGGAAAGTGCGCTTGCCATTTTTGATTATTACTTTGGGCGCAGGTATCCTTTCCGGTTCTGTAATAAGCAATTTTGAAGATGTTTTGGAATCTGTTGCTGCTGTTGCGTTTTTTATTCCCATGATTATGGACATGGGCGGAACGGTTGGTACACAATCATCCACGGTGTTTGCACGTGGTGTAGTACTGGGGCACATAAATATACACAGCTTTATAAAACACTTTGTAAAAGAAGTTGGTGTAGGGTTTAGTATCGGTACAGTGGCGGGTACGGCTGCAGGTACAGTTGCCGCCATTTGGCAGCAAGAGCCTATGCTTGGACTGGCTGTAGGGCTGGCAATTATGGTAACAGTTACCCTTGCATCTTTACTTGGGTTTTTAGTTCCGTTTGTTTTGCTTAAACTGAATGTGGACCAAGCTGCCGGTTCTTCGCCAATTATTACATCCCTCAAGGATATTTCAGGGCTTGTAATTTACTTTATATTTGCCAGCATTTTCTTGGGCCACTTAATGTAAGTTTTATGGGCTTGGCGAAAACACCGGCGATCCGGGTTCTAATGCGACAACAAATACCAAAGTTGCAGAGGGGTTTATGTGTATCGTAAGTTGTAACGAAGCCGGGTTTTTTCTTGTTCCGGCGGCAAAAGCGATATCATATGGAATGTTGTTGTTTATCAGAATACTCGTGAGAAAGTTAAATTCGTATAGGGTAAGCTGGTCATTATTAAGAATCCTTCTAAATAATGTTCCCGAAAGTAAGGCAGATAATTGTGTGTCGAACAAAAACATCACCACCTTTTTAAATAATTTGTAGAAAATAGCATGTCAACTCTCATATTATATGCGTAGTAAAAATTTCTGTGAAGCGAGTTATTTGATATAATCTGCAATAACTCTGTATGCAGAAGTGAGTTCCTGTTGTGACATTTTGCAATTGGCAGGACTTGTTGATGGAAGGTAAATGGGTGCAGTTCCATATTTTTTTTCACAATGTTTTTTAAATAAATCAGTCGCTTTTTTACCAGTGGTAAAAACTGCTTTTATATTGGCGATTTCAAAAATATTCGAAAAATCATTAACCACAGCGTCTTTTATACTGTTATCATCTGCACCAGAAATTTTACACGAGGCCAAAACATCCCAAAGTGCAATTCTGGCAGCATATAAAAAGCTTTCTTTTTCTTCAACTGTTAGTGGTATTGTCGTATTAAAAACTTCTGCAATGGTTTTCCAAAATCGGTTTTGCGGATGGGAATAGTAAAATCCAACTTCTCTGGATTTTGGGGATGGCATAGTGCCAAGTATTAATATTTTTGAATTTTTATTGAACACCGGATTAATTGTATGGATTATAGGCTTCATATTTTTGAGTCCATTCCTTTCAGTCAACCTCCTTGCGGAAGGTATAATCACTTCCTTCACACTGATCATGCAAAGAAAAAATAAAAGTGAGGTATTATTAAAATGGCAAAAACAGAATATCAGTTTTCGGATTTTCTTACAGATGTTAGCGATGGTAATAAAGATTTTGTTATCGCTGTGCATGAAATGTTAACTAAGGATAATTATAAATTCAAAATTGAATCAAAGGCAAGTGGATTTCTTGTTTCATACGCACATCCAAAAACCAAGCATTCAATTTTAAATTTTGCGTTTCGTAAAAATGGTATGTACATTCGCTTATATGGGGCAAATTGTAATAACTATGCCGAACTTTTAAATCGCTTACCCAAAAGCATGATAGCACAAATAGATAAATCCGGAAATTGCAGCAGAATGTTGAATCCACAGGCCTGCAATTCCAGATGTGCAATGGGGTACGATTTTTACATTGGTGAAAACCACTATCAGAAATGTCGCATTGTTTGTTTCTTTTTATTAGTTGATGGTGAAAGCATTCCATTTTTGTTAGAAATGGTTGAACGAGAAAAACAGGCACGTGCATAGCTTTTGTTAATGAGCAGTTTATTCAATGTTTTACGTATTGCATCGAAAAAAGGACTGCCTCGGCGCAGTCCTTTTGATATTTTTACAACTTGTATCGCGCAACTACTTCGCCGCCAATAACACGGCCGTCTTCTTCAAAACCATAAGATGCAAATGTAGTTTTAGATCCGATATTTGTAGGCTCGTAAGATACATAACAATAATTTGCTTCACCATAGGGCTTAGACTTAATTTCTTCCATGACTTGCCTTACAACTTCTCGACCGATGCCTTTTCTTTGGTGGTTTTTGTCTATGAACAAACGCCATACATAGTAAACATGTTCGTCTTTGCTGTAGGCATCTTCTTCGTCTTCTGGCGGGAAGTAGCCATACATAATAAAACCTACCATGTTGCCACTCTCATAAATGGCATAGGGTATTGCAACACTGCCTTCGCCGTTTTCCTCATTAGCTTTGTTTGTGTCATAAGCTTCTGCAAGGCTAATCGCATTGCTTGCTACAAAATTATTTTGTTCTGGTAGGACTTGGAGTGCTATGCATTCTTTCATATTGTCATCCAAAATTGAGATTTTTTTAAGCTCTATCATATTATTCCTCCTGATTATAAACTCATCCGTGCGATTATATCGTTATTATCCGGATTTTCGTCTTCCCAGCCCATGTCTGTTTTAGTAAAACCGGCAGATTCGTAGAGTTTTGCCATATCGTTTTCTTCCGGGTCGTAAGTTGCAAAAATGGCAGTTGCTTCGCCATTTGGTTTTGTTCGTATTTTTTCCAAGAGTTTTTGAAGTGCTTCTGCCTCATATCCATTGCCTAGGTGGCTTTTGTCAACCATAAATGGACGGATGCGATAGCAAGTTTCCTTAAAAATCGGAGGTTTTGCGTAGTAATTATAGGAAATTAAACCAACCATTTTGCCTTCTGCATAAATTGCGTAACTTTCCATTGGTTCGCCCTTAGAATTGTAATCATAATCTAAAGCCAAAATAATAGCGGTAGAGTAAGCATGGTCTTTTCGCTCTGGTGGAATGTTTAGATCGATACACTCTTTCATCTCATCACTTGTTAACGTGATTTTTTTAAGTTCTATCATTCAAATGCCTCCTAGTAAATTTGTTTAATTTTAGCGGATACCTGTTTAGTTCTCAATATAAAAGTTGGTTTATAAATAAAGTATAACAGCCTTATAGCAGTTTTAGTATTACATTAAAATCATCAGGCATAACAGTATTTACTGCAACTTTATTTACTTGCTGAGCCTTACATTTTTGGCAGATATGGATAATTTGATATCCCTTTTTACTATGATAAATTATTCCGATAGGTTTCATTGTTCCGTGGCAGTCGTTAGCTCTGTCACCAATCGATCTGTCAACATGTAAAGAGTATAAACAAAATGGACAATGATTTCTATAGCTGCCATTTGTAAGTGGTAGTACAATTTTTGCGCAATTCGCGCATGTAAAACCTGTGTTTTCGGTTTTTTTGCTCATACCGAGCCTCCTCATATTTTAAATTTCAAATATGAAAAGGCGGGGTTCTGTTTGTTTTTGGAATTAATCGAAATTAACCTATCGGGCTTTATAAAGTAGTGACCAATTCTCCGCCATTCTTTAGAAATGGCGAATACTTCTGCTTCCTGCTTCAAAAAGGCTTTTTTCATCCTTTTATCCGAACTGCTACCAACTTTAAAATTGTATTGGTCAATGTGTGACGGTCATCGCCATCACCCAGCAGTAGGTGTACATTTATATCACCGACTTTGGCATCATCCCCCGTTAGTGTATGAGCAGTAAATGTAGTGCTTATTCATTTTATTCTCCTTTGCTTGTTTTGCCTTAGGCGTATACATACCTGCATATTTGTTGCTCAAGTCCCTGATATTCTCCTATGCCTTCAAATTCTAGTGTAAATCCGCAGTTTTCCAAAACTTTGCGAGATGCAATATTATCAGCATGTGTAATACCATAAATTTCTGTAATATTGTTGTGCTGCATGATTTTTGGCAAAAACGCCTTTACCGCTTCGGTGGCGTAGCCTTTTTGGGTATGGGATTCTGAAATGTGATACCCAACTTCCCAACCTTCTTCTATGGGAACAATTTGTACATGGCCAATATGCCATATATTGTGCAGCATTACTGCATATATTTGCGGTGCAATACTTTCTGAATAACAATGGACAATTGTTTCGATAATTTCTCTCGCTTCGTCTACAGTTTCAAAAACTTCATCTGGCACAAAGCGTCTGTTATTTTCGTCTAAAGAAATTAAATGAGTGCTTTCGGCCATTGTTTCATAAAATTTAGTTATGCACAAACGCTCAGACTTTATTGGTAGTTCCATTGTTGTAAAGTCATATTCTAATTGGATATCGTTTTCGTCTTGTTCGAATAATTTTTGGTTTACCTCCTTTGCGTTTTCGCAACCGAGTGAAATATAGAACGCTAAGGTATCTTCGGAGGACCCGGCGCAAATATAAAATTTATCTGCCGCCCAAGATTTTGCAGTCTCCACAGCCATGAAAAACAATTTTTTGCCGATTCCCTTTCCTCTGTACCCATTTGAAATAAACAGTTGATCCAGTAGGGCGTATTTGTATTGTTTGCCAAACAAATCTCTATTGATTGAACAAAACCCAACAAGTTTTTCGTTGTCAAATGCGCCAACTACAAAGCCACCTTTTTCAAAGGTTTCCTTTAATACTGCTAAGTGGTTTTGATTTCCATCGGGGAAGTTACTGTCTTGCTGCCAATTAATATCAATCCACTGTTTGTTAATTGCACCATCTTTTTTGCGCCATACTCTTTTGATAAAAATTGTGTTGTCAATTTCCATTATGCGTTTATATTCGGTTTCTGCCATCGTGCGATAGGTTATACTCATGTTAATTCTCCTTTTATTTTGGACATAAAAAAATCCCTCTCTCAGTTAGAAAAGGATACGGCAAAATAAATTATGCTAAATATGGTAGCACAATGTACTTTGTTATTCCAATTCCAACACAAAACAAACCCTTATTTGGGTTTATTGCTTGCTATATTTTATTTCAGAAATTGGATTAACTGTACAATGGTACACCCCTCGCTTTTTTAGCTATTGCAAAATATACCATGTTTCATGCTAAATTACAAATCGCCTAAATTATGCGGAGGGTAATTTTCATTGCAAAGTTATCTTTTTAATGTTACTATTCCCATGTTTCGGGCAGAAAGTAAGAAGGGGCTTGATTATGTGGACGCAAATGGAATAGACAAAATAAAAACAGCTTTAGATGGCTTGCGAGATAGTCAAATGGCTGTGGAAATGACGTTTAAAGCATTTTGTGAACAAAATTTGACAAAAGAAAATTCACGCTTACGTGAAACAGTGGATAATTTAAATAAGCAAATTCAAGAGAAAAAGGATAGAATCGAATCCCTTCACCTTGAACATGAAGAACTCATAAATAAATTTAAACATGAGCTATCTATAAAGCGTCTTGCAATGCTTGGCCTAAGCGAACGGCAGTATAAAGAATACCTTGATACCGGACTAGAGCATGAACGTGCTAAAGTGAATGCGCTATACGCTGAATTACAATCAATGATGAACACAATGTCCATTGAATTACATACACTGGATGAGGAAGAACGTAAACCACTATTAGTAGAAATATCCGATTTGCGTAAACGTGTAGCAATGCGTGTACAGCAAGCCCATGAACGAAAAAACGCTGCCTGGCTTGATGCTGCTAATCGTCAATCCGGCAAATTAAACGAAATAAAAAATGCTCCTATTGAAGATGCGGCCTTGAATGCGGTACGGCAATTTTTTGCATGGGAAACATTTTTGGGTTTAAAAATCATAAGTGTCATTGGTGCATTATTGCTTCTTCTTGGTGCGTTTACATTTGGACGTTATATTTACATGGGTATGGGGCCAGCTTTACAATGTGTAGCTATTTTTGTTTTAGGCTTTGCTCTCATAGGCGCTGGTGAGGTTTTCTTTAGAAAGAAATGGCGTGGCGGATTTACATTGGCTCTTACAGCAGGTGGTTCAGCTATCTTATTTACTGGTGCGGCACTTGGGCATATAACACTAGACGTTCTGCCAATGTGGGCGGCACTTGCGATATGTGCGGGGGCATCCTTACTTACTTTTGCCGCTTCTCTACGATATAACGAACAGTTGATTGCTATATTTGCTTTAGTAGGTGGATATTTGCCGGCTATAGCGCTAACAGAATCTGTCGTTCTGTTTGGAACTGTATATTTTACTATATTGAGTTTACTTGCACTATTGATAGCCACACGGAAAAATTGGCGCGTAGCGCGTTTTATAGGGTTAGGCGCAGGGCTTCTAGCTATAATATTGTTGCAAAGTTTACTTTCCCAAGAAATAACAAGTATAGAAATGATAAATATAAATATTGCTAGAATTGCTATCGGTATGTCTATTGCTATTAATTTTTTGGCCTATATAATAATCCCAGTTTTTGGCGCATTATTTACAAAAACGAGTATACAAAAGGCAGATATTGTTTTGCTTTCATGTAATATCTTTTTTCATTATTTATTGGGGCTTATGTGGTCTGGACACACCAATTGGCATACAATTACAGCTAACTCCATTGTCACCGCATTTTTTGCAATCTGTTGTATTATTATGACGTTTATTGTAGAGCGGCAAAAACATAGTGGTGTTCCAGAAACTGAAACAGGTTCGCTTAGGGCTTTATTCTTTATCACCAGTATAACATTTTCTGCTCTAATCGTATTATTTGCACTTGATATGACATGGTTTTCAATTGGGTGGCTGATTCAAGGTACAGGTTTGTTGCTTTATGGTATATTCAAAAACCGAAACCGTTTCAAGATTGCCGGCTTAATCATCAGTATTTTTTGTCTGATGGCATTTTTACTGATTAATGTACCTGATTACAATAACCCGCTTTTCCCATGGCAATATTTATCAATTACAATTGCGACAGTTATAATTTCGATTGCGACATTGGGAAACAAACCTCAAACACCCGATATAAGGGTGTGGTTAGAAGTATTCTGGGGTATCACTGCTTTTAATTTTTGGGGTTATATGGTCTATGCGCTGTATAATCCGCTTATGCCGACATTTACACAATGGTTTAACGGCAGCGCATACAGCTTTGCCGCAGTAATTGCTATAATGTTGGGATTTCTACTCGCACTTTTATTGCCTCGTATCAAGCACATATATAATTATGGGTTCCAAATAGCAGCTATTGTTCTTGGTGTTCTCAGCACATCATGGCTCACAGTATTTAACATGGGAGCACATAGTTTGATAGACAGTAATATAATGAGAATTGCTGTTTTCGCTCTATATATCATTGTTAATATCACTGCAATAGGCTGGATAAATGACTTGCTTCGTTTTTTATGTAGATTGCGTAAACTTCCACTTGATTGGTATCCCTTATTAACTTCCGGTGCGGCTATGTTATTAGTTACACAAAACCTCGTGGTACAGTTTTCTTTGGGAGTATCTAGCTTGGTTTTAACATTAATTTTCGGCCTTACTGCATTGGGTTGGGTTGTATTTGGTTTTGCCAAGCAAAACGGCATTATGAGGGTAAGTGGGTTGGCCATGGCCTTTTTTGCTGTAATAAAACTGTTTGTATTAGACCTCCATGGCTTAGGAACAACATGGCGTATAATTTCGTATTTTTCAGCAGGGATTGTACTTTTAACAATTTCATTTGCGTATCAATGGTTTAACAAACGATTGGTTTTAGAAGATAATAAATTGAATAGCGTATCAAATAAAGAAGATTGAAGTTGGCTGATAAAGTATGAATCTTCAATGGTAAGCGACCGCCCCTGCAAAAGACATATGCGTTACTGCAGGGCGGCAATTTGCTGAACATCACTTCGTATTTTTATAAACACGAAGCATTTCATTGTACCATGCGCCGGTTTTTCTATAATAAATTTCACTTATACCACTTATAACAGTAACGCCAAGTGCAAGTATACTTGCGGAAATAAGCCATAAAGCTGACCATTCTGTGGGTATTGCTAAAAATGTTAGCGTACATATCCCTAGTAGTATAATAAGCAATATGCTAAAAGCGATAACGCGCTGAAAAAAACGCCATTTCTTAATAATAAAATCCGCAAAAACCAATTCTCGTAAGATGGCAATTGCTAATGTTAGCCCCATGCCCTGAATAATGAAAACAAATGGGATACTATGGCTAATTTCCGCACCTGTAAAAAAGGCATACAAAATACCGCTTACCATGTATAGACATATTAATCCGGCAAACATTATTGCTGCAAAGGCTTTAATTGGTTGCGTAATTTCTACAAGTTTTTTCATTTTAATCTCCTAGCGGTCATGTGCGAATACAAGCATTCGCATTTGACCCTTAAATTTAGTGTGAGGCGATTGAGTTTTCAAGTGACTAGTGTCACTAGCCACTTGAATTATTTTAAATTTAATTTTTCCTTTAAAGATGATGCGTATTGCCGTGATACAATTAATTTTTCCCCGCCAGCCATGGTAGTTTCTATGCGGCCACCAAAGTCTGGACGTAAAGACTCAATTTTGTATGTGTTAATAATCTGCGACTTTGCACTTCTGATAAATCCCGCACTCCCAAGCATCTCTTCAACTTCATAGAGTTTTAGCTGCAGTTCGTACACATCTATTTCCGTGTATAAAAAAGTACGTTTGTCTACTGATTCAAAATAGAGTACATCATTTACACTAATTAAATATTTCACGCCGTTTTTTGTACAGGTGAGCTCTGCTCCATAGCTGTATATTAATGTTTCCAACTTGCGGATATTCTCTGTAGCTTCGGAGCATTTAATAGTTATTTCTAGGTTTTCAAAACCTTCAAAAATTTCTACTTTCAACTACTACCACCTCCAGAAACCATTTAAAACGTGTTATTAATTATCTCTCGCGATTGATAGCTCAATTATATAAGGCGCAATAGCTATTAACAACGCAACTTGGTAGATGAAAACGACAACTTAGAAAGTACTGCCTGTTTTCCGTGCAAACAATAAAGCACAAATCAAAGCCGTAAGCGGCATGGTCAAAAAAATCCCAAATCCTCCAATAACAGCTTGCAGTAATTCTACAAGAATAAGTTCTCTGTTAAAAATCCGCATAAGGGAATTAAAATGCGCCAAAAGAAACAAAACAATAGTAAGGGAACTCCCAATATAAGCCAGCACTAAAGTGTTAATACTCGACCCTAAAATATCTTTACCAATAGTTATGCCAGACTTAAAAATATTACTAACGGTCGCCTTGGGCATTTGCACCCTAATTTCCCACAAGGCAGAAGAAATTGACACGGCAATATCCATAATCGCCCCTACTGCGCCAATAATAATGCCTGCAAAAATAATTGCGTTCAAATCTAACGGATTATCTGGAATAAGATGCAATAAGTTTAAAGATTCATTTTGTGTAAGCCCTGTAAGCTGCATAATTTGCCCCATAAAAAATGTCAAAACCCCGGCTGCAAGCACCCCGCCAAGGCAGCCCAGTACAGCCGCGGCAGATTTTTTGTTTACACCGTTTATAACAAAAATAGTGGTAACAATGGCATAAATACAAATTATTACCGACGAAAAATAAATATTTCTACCAGATAATACCGATGGTATAAACACCGCAAAAATAGCCGAGCATGTAAGCCCTAGGGACAATACCGAGTTAAATCCTTTAAACCTGCCAAATACAATAAGCAGAACAATAAATACAACCCCCAATACAACAACATTGTGAATGCGTATATAATCCACAAAGTTCCAAGCCCCTGTAGCAAGCAAAGATAACATAACTCTGTCACCTTCCTGCGCCACTCTGCCAAACCTCTCTAGGAAAAACCCTCGGGTGTTCTGCATAAATGTAACAATATCGCCCCTGCGTTCTCCACGGCTTGTAATTTCTGCTTCAAATAAGAACGTCTGCCATTCGTCAAAGGCTGAATAATGGTCTGTAACACTTACAATATTTATAATTCGTGCGGAATAAGTTTGGATTCCGCTTTCATATTCATATACCGCCATATCTGTAGTCGCTATGCGATTGCCAAAATAAAGAAACCCAATTGCAAAAATTATAACAAGCACGTATGGTACGCCTTTTACTATCCAATCGTCATAATTTATCATTTATAGTCTAATCCTTTCTATCTTGATGAGCTTGATAAGTTTTCAACCGATTACGAAACGTAATCGGTTGAATTTTAAATTTCACTGGATTTCTCCAGAAATTGGACAGTGGATGTAACGAAATAACGAATTTTTGAGAAGAACACTCAAAAATTTTTGTTTCGTTGGTTGTCAGCGTGTACTGACGAGCCAACGAGACGAATAAAATCAAAAAATTGCACTTCATTTTTTGATTTTATTCATTTCATTACAATCCCATACCCTCTGCAAACTATATCTGAATATGTTTCGGAATTCAATATTTTGCTTAATAATTGTAGAGCAGGAGCGGTTTATGCAAACAAAATGCCATTATAACCAACTTTTATCTTTATTTTACAAAATTATCATAGTAAAATTTAACGATACAAGTGTGCTTTAATTAGGATGCCCAAATGGTTATGACGCTTCGGCGGTATAATAATAATCTGGCGAAAGGAGGTAATGCAATGAACGCACTTAAAACACAAAATCAACAGAGGGTTTCTACAGAATAGTCGCTCTTTTGATAAGGAGATTAAAAATGAATATTACATTAGACCAGGGTCTTTATGGTTGCAACGAAATGGTTGACAAGTATTATCAAAATGAAAAATGCATACCATATATTATTCGTGTTGACGATAAAATTGCTGGTTTTGCTGTCGTAATGGGTATTAATAGTGAAAAATTTGACATTGATTTTTACATTGCTGAATTTTTCATTATTTACGACTACCGTAAACAGGGAGTCGGGCAGTTTGTTGCAAATTCCATATTTGATAAACATAAAGGAAAATGGGACCTGTTTTATACTCCAAAAAATTTAAATGGAATATCTCGAAGGTATGCCTTTAATAAGGCAAGGGCGAAGATGAAGCCAAAAAAGCAATGGAAATAATGGTAAAACTACAATGCCAAATGTATGCCGTTGACGCAAGCGGCTTGCCTAAGCATAATGTTTATAAGAGTCGGGGTAAGAGTTGATAAAGGCGGCGATGGCAAAAGTGAACAATATACTATTTGATAACTCAAAGGGAATCGAAGGTAGCTTTAGACCTGTTCCAAAACCTCGTTTTTGTCTAACTGATATTCTGGCTAGGTTTTTTAATATTTTAAAGTCGAAAGGAAAAATGAAAAATGAAAAATGAAATTATTAGAGAAGCAAACTTAATCAAAGCAGCTTACGAGCAATTCAAAATTTTCCAAACGGTTTATACTGGTGTGGACGTAAAAAATTTGTATAGTTGGGAACAACGGCTTGAAGAAAAAAATTGGGCGAAAGATGACTGCTATTTCTTAGTGGTAGATGGGAAAAGAGTTGGTGGCATCATCAGTGCGGAAGACTATATTGGCAGTGCATTTCTAATTCCCCCATTTAACGACAGAGCCTTATTTTGGCATCTTTTGCTAAAGCTTAAACCTGCAAAATTTATCTATGAAGTCCTTGAGGCAGACAAAGAAATTGTCTTTAAGCATGGATACAAACTGACATATACACTGAAATATATGGTAAGACCATCAGAATCGATTGAATGCACGTTACCAGAAGGTTTTTTGTGT
>Ga0136643_10009263_pt1 | contig 14475 bp, 9 predicted proteins | sample TergutLab28metaG_FD_96883 | JGI IMG/M metagenome (GOLD analysis project Ga0136643, IMG submission 96883) | Labiotermes labralis P1 segment gut microbial communities from Petit-Saut dam, French Guiana - Lab288 P1 (version 3) (version 3) | ecosystem: Host-associated > Arthropoda: Insects >... | reverse complement strand
GTGGCGGACGCTTGTGAGTGCGGTAATGAACCTTCGGGTTCCGTGAAATGCGGGGAATTTCTTGACTAGCTGCAAACCAGTTAGCTTCTCAAGAAGGACTCTGCACCATGGAGTAAGTAAGCGGTACGGTAGCCGCATTACCCGTTGCAAAAGACTTTTGTTAGTTGCAAATCTGTTTTATTATTGAAGAAGCCGTTCTTCTGGATTCTTGCGCATTGTGTTGCGGTAATTATTTTGTGACGTTTCTAAGGAACATATCGTCTTCATCTTCAGGGTTATGGGTCTGTAAATTAAGTCGTAACGCTGAGGTTACATTCGGTACGGTTCTTCGTAACTTCGGGAATAAATTACCCAACCACGCTGTGTAACAACCCGAAAGACCGGCTTACACAACAACCACAGTTTCAAAAACCTCAAATCATAGTTTTCAAAATGTCAGCTTCCTTGTTCGTTGTGTTTTGCTGAAATATGATGTTTTTTGAAAGAATGTAAAGATGAAAGTTTCCTTGAACACATAATATTGCTTAAAACCCCCAAACTTTCAGAATATGATTATTTAAACATCAGCAGTTCATAAAGGAGTGGAATTTGTTTTATAATTACCAAAATATTTAATCTAAAACAGTTAGATTTGATTTTCTCTTTTGCAGGTAATGGTTGCGATCACGCGTATAGATTATTATTATTATTATATTTTATTATTATTATTATTATTCTTTTAGTACTTCGGACAAAGCCTGGTGATTCGCCCTCAATTTCTTGGAAGGGAAGGAAGAAGGCTGTAATAAGGAATTCTCTACCCTTCCGCTAAACCTGACCCCCGTATCGCATCCACTACTGTCTGAGTTGCTAATAGCTTCACGAAATATACCACCTACATTTTTTACCCACACTGGAGTGCGGAAAAATGTTAAATGCACGTACTATTTACCAGACGTGGTATCCTGTAGCGCTGGAGGAACAGGTGGTCTGGGAAACACGCTCTTCATATACAGTGCACTTTTAAAATACTCGCTTTAAATTGTATTAGAAATCCAGATTTTTATCCATCATTGTCACCTAGAGGGAAATTGGGAAATTGCTTTTCATTTAGCGGTTTACCTCCGGGACACAGGCGAATTGGGTTTCTGTTTAAATTTTAATGATAATATAATTGTGTAACAGATTAATTGATGAATTTGTATGACCGTAGGATAGCTAAGAAGTTTTGGAAACTGAGCCATTGAAAATGTAAAGTTTGTCATTTTATTTCGGCACTAATTAGGATCGGATTTATAGATAGGCTATAACGCGGTTTAGTCTGAAGCCGTAACTTTATTTCTGAATTTCGGAGACCCAGTGTCGTATCACAAGGAACCCATCCAGTTAGTGTGTGTAACTGGTAAAGGTAATGTTGTTCATTTTCATTCCGTGAAAACAAAAGGAAGACAGGTGCACTTATGGCTCGCCTCAGCAACACGACTATTTATGGTACTGATAAAGACGTTAAAAGAGTACTTGCGATTATATTTGTGGTTAAAAGTACTGCTAGTGTTCCTGGTCGGATTGGATGACTAATTGTTTCGATGATAACTATAAATGGTATTAACATGGTTGGTGTACCTTGTGGCACTTTTTGTAATATCAAATTACATATTGTACATTATGTGAGGCAAAATTGATACTCACGAGGTTCGAGCGCTAGCTTTCCTTCCTGCTGGTAAATCTAATACAAAACTTCCCAAAGAGAGTTAAAATACAACTTTCAGCTGATGTTAACAGCGCAGTCCGGCTCAAAAATTGCGTGTAATTATATTAATCACATTTCCGATGAAGTGTAATGTCCAAAGTAACATACCTGTAAAGAATCAACCATTGAAAAAAATTGTTACAGAGAATTAGTCCAAATTCGTCCGGAGTTTCCAGACATGCCTGTCACGTACTAAGTAACCACACAGTGAAAAGGAGTTCCATCAAATCGAATTTTATCTTGGTGATGTTTTGGTAGAATTAACGAAGTGATGATTATAACAACTGGGTGCTGGATGATGACTGATACTACATATTTCCTTGAGAAAGTCAAGTACTGGCAGTTTTGGTAAACAGCTGTTTCTGTTGCAACTTCGTATGAGCAAGTTTGCTTTCTACATGAAGTGAGTAGTTCTCTCGGAAGTTCGTATAAATGTAACTTCGAATCTACGGGTTCAGCCGTAGCGTATGTGGAAGTTTTCCACCTGTTTCAGCGTATATTGCATTTACAAGCTTCTGGAATAATTCGCGGCCGATAAAGTCGACCCGGTGCATGGTTGTCACAGTGGTTGTAAGGCAGTGTTTGTTGCGTATCGTGCTAACCAATTGGTGGAGGTCACGTGGTTGAGAGCGGAATAAATTTTGGAGGAAATGAGGCCAAAACAGAATTTGCTGTTTTTCTATCCGCCTTCCCGTTTGATGTTATGCGGGTGTTTCGACCATTTAGATGGTTTCCCTAATTATGCGGGGACGGACGTGGCTGTTTTTTAGGCCTTCCGTCTCATCGAGGTTGACGCTGCATTTGTTCCCAGTGAAACGTCTCATTGCGCTCCCGTGTCACCATTACCACCACAGCGAGACCCACATATCCTTCAAATACCTCTTGCTGCCCCACATTCGTCCTAATGATTTTAAGGTTTGCGAAAATGTTTGAACATACTCAAAACAAATACAACTAAAATCCAAAGCTGAGCCACTGGCGGTTTGTAAATCAGGGCTGTAATGTGGCCCCATAGCAAGAAGTCCATTGGTGTGAGATCCGATAACCTAGGAGGCCAAACCACTGGCCCATCCGCTGTAATCCAGCAATCGTCGTTAGTGGCGGTGAGATGCTGATACTGAAGAAGTTCTCATTTCCCTTATCGCTGAGGCAGCAGCAACCATCAGGCAGCAACCTGGCATTTTTGAGCGCACACATCATTCTCTGCTGCGTCGTTGTCGGCTGTGTATCGAGACCGGTGGACGCAGGTTTGACATCTCTAAACTGGTACGAAATACAACTTTTTTTTTCAGAATGCTTCAGTGACTTTGCTTGATTTACATCCTTAGTCATGCCCAATCTGACGATCTGTGGCACTGTAAGGACGCATTTCCGACATTGAGTTACTTGACAATAAATCTTTATTTTGTTACACCCTCCACCCCCCCCTACGTCCTCACGAAGATTGGACATGGAGATTTTCCGTATCCTGTTATTACTGTTGTTGTTGTTGTTGTCCACTTTAACTTCTGTGAATAGCTTATTACTTCAGTAAAGGATCTCTAGACTGTGTTACATATTGTGTTATAACCTTCTACGGTCTCTCATCTCCGTGTTTGTACTTGTTTCACTGACAACAACTCACAATGTGCAGAAGTGTTTGTGATTTCCGCACCTGGTTTCTCACGCTAGCTAAATTATTCAATGTTTATAGTCTGCCCACGCTCGCTAACCAAACACCGGGTACTTTATGAAAATAACCATATTATTATAACCGTATTATGTTTTCCCTACTACACGTCCTTTAAGAGAAGTCATATAACAAAGTCCAGCAAAGATTTTAATGCATCCGATTGCAGTCTTTTTCAAATAATTTGTGTTTTGTACAGTATTGCTCAGCAACGTTGTCTTGAAACTGTTCGTCATTAACGCTGATTCCCAACAGTGTTTTCAGAGGGGGCTCAGAAGGGGTGCTTAGTTTAAGTCAAATTGTTTTTCTTTATTATTAAATATTCTTTCGGTGCCATTTGAATGCATTGCAACAATAGAACGCTTCAGAAATTCATTCCTTATCAGTAAATTGTGCCTGATTGTTAACTGCACGTTAAAACTGTAACAAAATGTAGAGTTCTAATTCTTCTGTTGTAGTTTTCTTCTATTTTCATTTCCTATCCTATCAGACTCCTTTCTCTGATGAGCCGTTCCAAGAGACTCAGCAGTCCTTAACCCTGCTCTTGCTCTCCTATTAGAGTCTGTTATTTTTTGGGTCGCTTCGTGAGTGTCCGCGACTCTCGAACTTGCATTTGCGATTCTATCAGCTTTTCGTAGAATTGGGTAACTTCTAAAGATACGGCAAGTCATAGTCTTGCAGCCTGTGTACACTTGGGGGCCGTTCTGCATTATGTCTTTCCTGAAGTTTAGTCTGCAATCGATCTTGTCGTCTTGATTCGATCAGAGGCTTTCTTACGTTGCGTTGTTTTTTCACAGTCAGTCCTCCTGCCCTCACAGCGACAGTCCTATCAGCTTGTCTCCTGTTTCCTTCGCCCGGAATTAGAGCTGCTCTTGCTGACCATTAGTCTGACCGAGACCAGGCTGACACAAACTTCACAAAACTAAAAATAAATCCAACACAACTCCAAATTCTTAACATCTTAACACTTACAAATTTCCACTGTTTATATTGCAACTGCTCTACATACTGTACCCTTTAAGTTTTACAAAATATGAACTAAAAATGGTTTTATTTCTCGTTTCAGAGAGTACAAATTACTCACTAAAATTTCTCTGTGTCTTAGTTTAAGATTAGCCACTAATAAGGTATTCCTGGACAGGCGCTTTCGCAAAATTGCGAAACTTGACTATCAGCTTCGTCACATCTTTTGGTTCGTCCTTCCATCCGTTCGCCTGTCTGTTCGTATGGAACAACTCGTCCACCATAGGAAGGATTTTCGTGAAATTTGGTATTTGAGGAAATCTGTCGTGAGAATTTAAGTTCCATTTAAATCTGCCAAAGGTAGCGTGTATTTTACATGAAAATATCTATATTTATTATAATATCTATGTGAATTCTTTTTACAGGAGAACTATTTGAGACATATTTGTGGAGAAAATTAAGATACAAATTTTATATTTAAAGGTGGCAGCCCTACGAACTGACCGCCTTTACCTCCAGGAGATATGCCTGGTACTCATTTCTGATAGAGCCTTAGTCTATGCCAGGTCCACAATGCAGCCATTCCAATGACCCGTCAGTAATCGAACCCGCGACCCTGCGGCTGTAGCGCAGTGACTCAACCAACTACGCCACTGCGTGTCCAACACAATACAAGACACCTAACTGGCCTAAAATTTTGACTGTGTGTTCCTGACGCTTTCAATTATAAGACAAAAACCAATTTCAGAAATTTTGAAATATGAAAAATAAATATATCTTTTAATCGAGGAAATGAGGCAACACAGTGTACGTAGCAGGACAGTACAATGCTCAGAATTTCTTATACAGGCATCACACCTTATAATACCTCTTACTGTAAGGGGCCATGTCCATGGGTTTTTGTGAATCCGTATGTTGTTGGAATAGGCCAAGTTCATTACATTGTAACTGAAAGGGCTCTTAAGAGAGCCGCAGAGGTTGGTTGACTAAGAAAGGTGAGATGCAGCCAGAACTTGATGCCAACTTTGTTTATAATGCCTCAGGAAACTTTAGCAATAATGATAGTCATTAATAATTATACGCACACAAATTGGGGTCTGTCAGTATACAAACTTAATTACGAAAACCCTCTGTGTTGAACTTGTCGGATATCACCTCAGAAATTCCTATCATTGGAACTACCTCTTAATAGAGATATATGTTCAGTTCATAATGTGTGGATATATTTGCCACCTGCCTTATATTTGAGATGTCTATTGGCGCTGATGCAGCTCAAACAGCGAAGAGTTCAAAGGCCTGGGTTGGCAGACATTCTTATCAAGTGCCACGAAAGTACGCAAATTCACTACAAAATAATCTAAAAATGTAGACACAAAAAAAGTGACACCCAATAGGTTGCCACAAGCATACATTTTGAGACTTGTCATTGAAATGTAACGGGTTCGAACCTCGCAATAGACATCTACCATGCATATGGCGTCTTTCTTGACTTTTCTGAGTCCCTTTAGGCATATTAATAGTGCCTTACGTAGAACTGAGTCAGTTTCATCTACGTAATTTCCAATTAATTTTTCACAAATCATCCTGTCAAAGAGTATGATTTAGGATCCGCGGTGATGAATTAAAGATACAAGTACAAATAAAGGTGGAGGAAAAAAATTTAATATTTTACATTTTCCGTGTAACTGCTTCTCACACACGCAAGTTTATTTCTCAATGTATAATGACGTAGGAGTATTAAAACCAGTTACTGTGCAATTAGTTGGAAATAAACGTGTGGGTAGGAGAGAAAAACATACATTTCATGCAACACCGAAGCGCGTTTGGATCTTTGCATCTTGCGGCCATCTCTGGTTGTTGTACCGACTGAAGTTACATTTTACGTTGTTGTTCACAATTGTATATATGTAATAAAATGTTATTAGTAATATTAGTTTGCTTCGTTTATATTCCTAAGTTGAACGTGTTAAATTATCAGCATATGATTTCACCACGTGTTAAAATTTTGTAGTTTCTGACGAAAAACAATGCGTAAGTGTATTTCAAATTTATCATCATCTTCATCATCATTATTATCATCTCTAGTATTACATGAACTGTCACGAGTTAGGCCATGTAGACCTCTTTCGACCTGGTCTAATATTCTCTTCAAAGGTCTTCCAAGTCGTCTTCATTCATTTGGTCTCTAATTCTGCATTATTTTTAGCATCCTCTTGTTCATTATGTTCTTAAAATTTTTCTAATTGCCAAATTTCATGTTACTAAATGAAAGCAATAATACCATCTTAATATAATGGTGACACTTTTTTCTTAATTATGCATAATTTCATTCGCGTAACATTAGTACATGTTACTATACGGTATTATACATTACTACCGTTGGTAGTAATGTATAATACCGTAGTAACCCAAATACTTCTGAACTTGATAGGTCTTCATGTAAAGTTCATGATATTTTTCCCCGGTTTTAACCAAACTTATATTTTTCCCATGGGTTTTAGTAATATTTCTGAACATAAACTTCAAGAAAATCCTTTCCAGCGGGAACCGAGTGGCTCCATGCGGGCAGACAGACGGACGGACAGGCAAAACGAAACTGATAGTCGCTTTTTCCAACTTTGCTTACGCACCTAAAAATACATGTTACTGCTGCCAATATGTCATTCTTGTAGAAGAAATTGAGCTCAAGTTGGGGAAGCAGGCGGGAAGTAGGCGAGAGTCTGTCAGCTTGTCACCAGCGTCTGAAGGCTAATGGAACAAACAGGCGCATGTTGAAATGGAAACTTGGCCACCAGATTTCTGTTTACAGAGGAAAGGCAAAGAAAGTTAAAACTCTATGTCGTATCCTGCACCCCCACTAACCAGTCCTCCCTCAGCAGAGCTATCAAGTGAAAGGAAACTAATATCTGCCCTTTCTACATAACGTAGTTGAGAGTAAAATATTAAATTGCTACTGAAGGAATAATAAGACAGGGTTGATAAGGTACATTCTATTGACAGTAGAGCCAATGGTGGTTAATTGTGCCAACCCGATGGTGTCATTGCAATTTTTTATTGACGTAATCCTTCCGGCCGCACTATGGCCCTGGGGTTGAACTCCGCCTCTAACAGAAATGAGTACCAGCAATATTTCCTAGGGGTAAAGGCGGCCGGTGCATAAGGCTGACAACATTACCATCTTCATGTGCCGATTGTCTTGAAATCTGGGAGCCTCAACCTCCTGAAAACCTCTGGGGTTCTCCAGACCTGTAATGGGACTGCTTTACCTTTACCTTTACCTAAATGTTGTTAAGCAGTTCAAATAATCTTGCCTGAAAGGTAGCTTGTGATTTAGAACGGTGTATTCAGGTGGCTTAAATTATCTGTCGACCTTGAGCTGGCAACTATTCAACTAGAACCCCCTGCAGAATTTCGTTACAAATTTTATTAACACATAGATGCAATGCGGCAGACACAAAGAGCTCCGAGCAGCGTGGAATACATAAACACCGCGTCGAAACGTGATTGGAACTGAAAACGTGACCTTAAAGGTAATGCTGTAGTAACCCTAAAAGCAGTGTTTTACAGCATGAAGAAGTCGTCTCAAAAACGTACAAATGGTTCGTCCAATTAAGAAATATTATTTCATGTTTATGGTGACAAAAGTAATTCCACTAATTTGTGCGTTTCTTGACTTTAAGAAGATGTGTATTATTTTGTATTTTAATTGGAACGTTTTGGCCAGTGTCACGAACTGATAGGCTGCCAGTGGGAGCATATGGCTACAAGGAAATGCGCGTTAGATCATGATGTCTTGTTACCGTCTAAGATGCATATATTATTTAAGAAGATTGTTAATGTCTTCCCCTCACCACATATGCCAATCGCGAATATGGCTTTGATTCACCACCTTGGACTGAACCAAGAGTAATTACAGAGAAATAATTAAATTGCCAAAATGAAGATGTAATGTTATGGAAAGGCAAGACATGGTAAGAAATATTTGAAAAGAATTAAGTATCAGTGTGCACAGATATAAATATTAGCCTGAGGAAAAGACCCTGTATAGGATGCTGTATTGTAATGGAAAGGAAAGTGGTAACTTCATTGTTAGCAGAAGTGTAGAAACTCAGAAGAATTAGAAAGAAAATAGTTAAAGAAATAGTGGATATCCATCACGTAAAGCTGAGCTGTTCAGAAACTATAAAAATTTGGAAAGGAAATTTTAAATTAAAAAGTAACTGAGTGTGAAATTGGCGGTAACTAATAAGCATATACAGACATTTAGTAATGATGCTTTGTTGGATTTGGTTGGATATTTTAGATAAATTTCGTTACGAATTATTTAACAAGACAAAAAAATGTTGGTCCTACATGCAATAAATGGAGAGGGAAGTTAGATCCATGACAAACCAAGGTGAATCGGAAGATAGTCGCAAAACAAAAATAAGGAAGAAAGAAATATGCAAGGTGCTACCCAAAAACTAGGGGCATATGACCATAAAAAATAGTTTCTTACCTTAACTCCTAGTTTTCACCGTCTTCTTCGAAGTAGTCCCTTGGGCATGTGCACAGCGATGGCAGCATGCATCCCTGGAAGTTCTTAAGCGTGAGTGTATCGATAACCTCTTGCGATTCTGCGTGTATCTTCTCAGTTGTTTCAAAACGACGCCCTTTCAGCCGTAATTTCATATTGGGGAATAGAAAAAAGTCGCAGGGGGCGAGGTCAGGCGAATAGGGAGGTGGGGAATAACTGTAATGTTTTGGAAATGAGGAATTTTCGAACAAGTGATATGTGAGCGGGCGTGTTTTCATGGTGGAGAAACCAATTGTGGTTCTTCCACTTGTCTGGACGTTTGCGCCGAATACCCTGCCTCAGCCGCTTCAAAACCTCACAGTAAAACTTGCCATTGACGGTCTGACCAGGGAGTATGGATTCCTTGTGGACAATGCCTTGGATGTCGAAAAAAATGATCAACATGGAATTGACATTGCTGCGAACTTGACGCGCTTTTTTCGACCGCGGTGAATTTGGCGAATTCCACTTCGACGACTGCTGCTTAATCTCAGGGTCATAACTATACACGCATGTTTAATCACCGTTTATGACACTGAAGATGAAGTTCGGGTCGTATTTGTTTTGTTGTTTGAGTTCCCTGCAGACAGAAACGCGATGGGCCTTCGGGTAGTCGCTCATCAGTCTTGGCACAAATCTCGCAGAAATGCGTCTCATGTTCAAATTGTCCGTCAAAATGCGTTGAGCGGTCCCGTATGACAAGACCTACAATCTCACAAACATCGTGGATAGTTTGCCTACGATCTCGCGAAATTTTGCTATGTTTTTCGGTGTTGTGCTTGTCGACGGTCGTCCAGAACGATCATCGTCGTCGACAGAACTTCGTCCGTCCTTGAAGCGTTTGTACCATTAAAAATTTTTGCTTTGGCTCATGGCATTATCTCCGAAGGCTTTCTGTAGCATTCGGTTGGTTTCTGCAGCAGTTTTTTTAAGACTGAAACAAAATTTGATCCAGATTCTTTGCTCCTTAAAATCCACCATTTGAGTTGTAAAAAGAATCGCCATATCACTAAAACATAACCTCACAAAAACGCACTGTACTTAATAACACCTCCTCTCAGCTTGACAACTATTGGCACACTGATTCACAAAGCATACGGCTAGCCACATCTAGCGACGGAAGGGCATACGACAACAGTTTCGGGCGCGCTGTTTAAATTCCCCGAATTTTTGGGTAGCACCTCGTATATTGTTTTACCACTTTATGAGGCTTAAGCACCTGTGACTGCGTAGGTTTCTCTCGGACCTTGCCTATGGTTGGCATCTTTATGTTAATAGAGACTTGGGCTGATACTTCATACCTCCTCTTTCGTTTGCCCTTCCCCCATTTGCCCGGTAAAGCGGTGAATCAAGTTACCCCAGTGTCTCTCAAGTAACAATTACGAAGATAAAGCCGCCATCCCTCTTAGGCCTAAGCAGACACGTGGTAACTAAAGCGACGTTTGAACAGAGTAACACATTTAATAGTGACAAAGTGGCTCCTGTCGTAAACAATATGTTCGTGGTTGAGTGCGGTATACGGAAATAAGGCATCATTTGTTGCGTGGGTTGTCTTAAGCCTGTTGGGAGAGTTTAGGAAAGTCTTAAGACAAGGATGTCGAAAAGTTCTCTTTGGTCATCTAGAGAATCCAGGAGAGAAACCTGGCTATTTGTATAGAAAGTAGTGGGAGACGTTCCCTTACAACCACGTGCAGTTTATCAGACCAATGCTTCAGCTATGGTCTGCAGCAGATCGTGCATTTGTACTGGGGACGTTTCTCGAAAACAATGAGTCTGTGGCGGCAGCTGTGCGTCTCTTCCGCCGCCAGTTGAGCATCAATTGACATGACGTTATTCCTAGCTGCAAAACTGCTTTGTGTTACAGCCCACCAAGGACTATAGCTGAATTGAAGCAGAACACGTGGGAAGAAATGGAAACAATTCCTATCGTACGTTAAGAGCAATGAGGAATTTTCTGTCCCGATTGCACCATTGTATAATAAAAACTTGACGCCATAGTACTTTGTGGTATTTAAGATGCCACTCTTCTGAATAAAATGCTTGCTTTATGCTGCAGTTTGGTAAACAGAATTCCTGTAAACATTGGTTCTACTCCTTTGCATTTATATTAACAAACCGTCAGGTTTCATTGCCAGACGCATTGTTATGGGTTCGTAAGATAATTTTTAAAATGCAGTGAATTATTTCGTAAATATTTAAAGTCCATTGTTAAGAATACGCAAAGCTAACGCAACATTACAAACATTGCATTTTGTCTACGCAGGCTGTGTATGTGTTCCATATTATTCTTAAAGTAAACAATACATTGTTTCTGTCTACAGCATGAGCCGAGTGTTTTTGTTTTTTGAAACAGCGGAACAAGTTTTTATCCGTGAAGTTCAAACTAAATCTGTATATCTAAAAAGTAAAATTTCCATTGAAGTGTCGACTGTAGAATAGACGATTCCCATCATTAGCTACAGATTCACAGCTGACCACTTTATTCGTCTGTTTCCATACAATTTGGTAATTGAGAACTACCTGTAATTTTTGTTTCACTGAACGTATGACTTCCTTCTGAAATACCGCGTGAAGCAAACGTACCTGTCACATCTGTTGTCGCTGCCACCTTGTGCTCCCATTCATAACTACTGGCAGCTCTAATTGCCAAACAATAATAGAATGATAAACTTGAGTTGCTCAAAGAGAAGAACACTAGTGAATATGATGTTTGTTGGACCGTGCATCAATGTGACAACTGAAGAATAAAAATCAAATAGATGCCACTTGATATTTTATTGTACTTCTTATAGATTTTAGCCTTACTCCAGCCTAACCGCACCTAACCTCCAACTTACAGCAAACCAAGATCGAAACTACCAATGTGGTAATCAACATTATAGTCGCGAGCTCCTGATGATGGGCATAATAGTGCCCGATACATGTTGAGCCTATAAGAAGCACAATAAAATAATAAGTGGCAACTAGTTGGTTTTTATTCTTCAGAAGAACACTAATTTACAGGGAAGATATTTGCTAAACGTGGCCTTTCAGAAAAGGCAAAATCCAAACGAGCTAGTATCGTCTGTACTCTCTCATTCTTGGTTCTTTGATTCATTGGTGTATTATTTCACGGTATTTTCAAAAGCTTTAAAATATTTGTTGGGGCGAGCCAATTCAAATAAGCGTCTACTTTAAATAAACCTTTTTGAGAATTTTTTTTCTTTTAGTCTTTGACAGTAAGCATCAAAGTGTTCAGTACGCTGTATATCACTCGTTAAAGCAAGATTTTGCAAGTTATGTACATCTTGACATAAGTTGCTTAGCCCATCTGCAACCCATAATTCAGTGGTATGTAAAACACACGGCCCGACCTTCAAAATGTAGATTTATTTTGATTATATTTTGCATGGCTTGTATCATAGTAGTACAAACACTACAGCCCAAATTTTAAATGTTATTTATTCTTTTAACTTCTGAGTTGTAGCTTCCACTGACAGACAGACATACGCGCGCACGAGAACTTACCTTTTATTCTGTAGATGTAGATCAGTCTCAGTTTTCAAACCGTTTATTTACCGTTCCTTCATGGGAACCAACTCTCCAATTAAGGGCTACATATTTCGATCTCGTTCTCGCCGGTTAATCTGTATTTAGACGAATGAAACTTGAGGGAAACATGACACAACACGCAAAGTTTACATCACGCGTCAGGTCAAGGACAACACACGATTGTGAACATAAGGACTGAAGGGTGCACGTAGAAATGGTCTGTTATTGTAGCGTTTCCTTCTGTTTATTCTCAGTTCTCTCGTTCCTCCTTTGTTTTCGTCTATTTTTATTTTTCACCCTTTCACTTCTTCGTTTATATTTTCTATAAATTTTTGTTTCTTCCTTCATCCTGTCTTTCTTCTGACATCGTCTTTACTTCCCATTTTCTCTTCTGTAAACTTTATAGCTTTCTTCGCCTATTTCCTTTCTTCCTTTATACTTTTCCCCTTTCTATTATCTCTTTCCTTTCCTGCTTTCTGTATCCGGCAGATCTATTTAACGATAATCTCTAGCATTGTATTCAATAGGTTCTTCCTTCGAATCTTGACCGTAACACCAGGTATAGTTCCTGAGGTTTTCATGGTTTTATTCTGACTCCAGTCAAGTGTACAGATATTGCTTATATTACACCACGACCGCCTTCATTCAAATTATTTCCACTGTACAATTTACCGGTCACCCTAGCATGGACGTAACTGAGCCTAGGGAATTTATTGAGCAAAGTCCTTCTGGAGAAGCTCACAGTTTCTCAGACAATCAAAAAATTCTTTAAAATTACATGGGACCTGGAAGTCTATTATCACTTTCACAAGGACCTTTCTCCTGTCTTTACCCTGAGCCAGATCCATCCAGTGCAAGATTCTCCATCCTATTTCTTGAAAATCCATTTTAATATTATCCCTCCATTTTCTCCCCTGCCTTCCTCACCAAAACCCTGTAGGCAACTCTCTTCTATTCCATAGCGTGCTACATTCCCAGCCCTTCTCCCTCTTGGCTTTGTCGTCTAAAGACTGATATCAAAGTAAAATAAACCACACAAAGTAAAAGTGTGCCTCGTACAGTTACAGTTTCTTTCTTTATTCGCTACTTTTCTTAGCTCGTAACAGAAATTTCGTGCTTTTACATTAGAAACAAATTTTTCACGAAACCCAATAGACCTCACACACAGCTTTATTGTCCGGAATTAGTAAGAAGGCGTTGGAGGTACAGGGGGGTGTTAAACTTCAAACTTGCATTGCTTGATGTTTGGGTTTGCGTAATCTTGTAAATCTGTAGGTTCGTAATGAGTAAGCCTTTGAGAATTAACGACGACTGAGCAGCAGCGAAATGTGTAAACTTACGATTTGTATGTTTGTACCGTAGTGCTGTCTCCTGTGTGCGCGTTCAGCGTGGTTTGGTTCCTGTGTTCTTCCTTCAGATGTACCCTCGACCCTGCTTAAAGGAATATGATTACAAAAAAACAAACTCAAAATTACCCGACTTTCTGCGTAAATTAAGTCTCCTGCCGCAGTGTCAATGAGATCGTCGCTCTTTTAACTTTCACGCAGCTAACCAGCCTACACTGTGTGCTAACCAGTCTACACTGTGTGCTAACCAGTCTACACTGTGTCACATTCCAGAGAAGCAAAAATCTTACGTCACATACTGTTTTCCTCTACTTTTAAACGAAGGACAACGTCGCTGATGTCAGAAGTTTTGGCCCATTTCGGAAAATATGACCTCGTCGTTGACATAAGATCTGAAAGTTCCTCATAAACTAAATGTAGCCAATCTCCCTTATAAGATCTGAACCCGGAAGACGAGTGATGATCGCCGTGTCTTTCATCAATCTAATTTTCTGTAAGCAGTCCCCGTTACAGGCCTGGAGTGGCCCAGAGGATTCCAGGAAGTTAAGGCTCCCAGATTTCATGACAACGGCACAGGATGGTGGTAAGGTTGTCAGCCTTACGCACCGGCCGCCTTTACCCCCAGGAAATACTCCTGGTACTCATTTCTGTTAGAGGCTGAGTCGACACCAGGGCCATAGTG
>Ga0136643_10009261_pt1 | contig 14475 bp, 7 predicted proteins | sample TergutLab28metaG_FD_96883 | JGI IMG/M metagenome (GOLD analysis project Ga0136643, IMG submission 96883) | Labiotermes labralis P1 segment gut microbial communities from Petit-Saut dam, French Guiana - Lab288 P1 (version 3) (version 3) | ecosystem: Host-associated > Arthropoda: Insects >... | reverse complement strand
GGCAGAACGCTCAAAAGCTTTCACGTCTGTTCCGAGACCGACCTCAAACTCCACTCGAGACAGCCATCTTCTGGACTGAATACGTCATCAGACATGGCGGAGCGCCACACCTGCGGTCTGCCGCACTGGACCTGACGTGGTACCAATACCTACTGTTAGATGTCATAGCAGTAATGGTACTGTCCATTGCTATTGTGCTTGGGACTATGTACTTTATTTGCAGGAAAATCATCAGTATCCATTTCGAAAGTATACCCAAGAAGTTAAAGGTAACTTGAAGAAGAAAAAATAAAATAATGATATGTGTATCACATTTGATGTGGTATTGTAAGATTACAATTAAAATATACAGGTATAAGTTGTGTTTTAACATAATTAAAATAGTTTTCTGTCACTTAAATTTTATTATATATTCTGTAATTAAAAACAGAATGACAGGCGAATAGTTTACTAAAATGGCGCTTTTCACTTTGTATTTTCACGCAGCTTCAGATACGAAATTATATAATAGGGGTTAAATTATAACACACGTGAAATTAAGCATTACTTGTTACTTAAAAGATCTGTCACATCCAGCAAGCATTACTTTTACTGAAGTTGAGAAAATTACGACAATTTACAGTCAGAATCGCAGTCCAGGGTCAATTTATGCCTCAATAACAGTGTTTATGCACAAAAGCCAGTAGTTGAAGTGTTGTGGGAACGGGTACTTTGTTATCGAAAACAGCAAATTGTGAAACCACACAATTTCATAGAAATAAAATTCTCAGTCTTCGAGACACCCTGCTGTATGTGATATAAGGCAAAGCAGGGTGCTTTGGGAACCATTCTATTAATTAATACAAGGAACATGATAAAAAGTATCAACTGTATGTTTCGTCTTAAATTTAGGTGATTATCAGGCCAAATACAGGGTTATTCAAAATTATTGTCGGGGTTTTAACAACTTGTCATACACAATAAATTGAGACAGGAGTACATGTATTTTTTTATTTAATAGAACAAAACTCCATGTTTTTGTTATATACCTTACAGGTGTTCTTTGAGAATTTCTAGATCCATCGATGTAACTACATACTCCTATCTCAAGTGTATTGTGTATGATACACTTGAGATAGGAGTATGTAGATGCACCGATGGATCTAGAAATTCTCAAAGAACACCTGTACGGCATGTAACAAAACTTGGAGTGTTGTTCTATTAAATAAAAAATACATGTACTCCTATCTCAATTTATTGTGTATGACAAGTTGTTAAAACCCCGACAATCATTTTGAATAACCCTGTATATGTGTATTTAGGATGCAGGTGACAATATACGTATTCAACTTAACAATCAGACCTCTTTTTAAACTAATGTGAACATTCACTCTGATGTACGAACAGTAATTTCTGGGAGGATCTCTTCGAAAACAACAAGAAATGTAAGTTAGTTAACTCCATGGAGCAGAGAGCTTCTTCAGAAGATAATACTTGCTGGGCTGGGCAATAAATTCTCCACGTTTAATGGAACCTTAAGTCTCTTCACAGCAGTGAATAGAGGGAACCCCACCGCCGTCCATAAACCGATCAAATTAAAAATTAATTCCGTATCCTACAGCTATGTTTCCTTAACATCCATTTAAAATTTATCGTCCATCTACACCTAAGCCTGCCAAATCTGTTTTACCTCAAGGTTATCCAACCAAAATTGTCAATACTCTTCAATTTTTCCCCCGTACTTGCCTTCTTCATCTTGTATATTATTACGCTCCATTTGCTACTAAAATTTAAGACTAAAATAAATTAGCATATAAATTTTATCGATTTACACGCAGTCCAACTGAATAAAATTTGTATAACTCGTGTTCATGGGCTACAAAGAGGTACGTTTTACATGACCTAGCTTCGAAAGTTCCTTTGTTATGGCTATCTAGGAAAATATAAACGGCAGTGCAGAATTAGCAAGACTACAATTTTGTATAAATTACACAAAAGTAACATTAAAAAGCTACATATTATTCTAACATCTATAACCATCAGAAAATTAAAGACCTTACCCATCGGGACTAGCGTAGTATCCACCTCACACTTAAATTGATATTCTGGAAAGGAAATGGTTATCATTTTAAATAACTTGTACTAGGCAAGACTAAGGAAATATTTTTGGTGAAACTCATTTCAGGTTTAGGCAGTGATAAACAGCTATTAATGACGCGAGTTTGAACATATTTTGGTGTCGTTTAATACTCATCACTGATCTTAACGAGTTATTTACTGTTTATGTCAACCTGTTATTCATGCACAAATTTATTTTCCCACCAACACTAACTTAAAATGTAAGTAAACTAAAAGTTTTACTATAATCATAGATATTTTGAAACAAATTCACCTAGGTCAATTTAAATCATGGGTCTCCAAATTTTCTTGGCAAAGGACCGCCTCCATTACTGTGGGCTGGTTCGCGCGCCGCACGGGAAAAACAGCCGTAAGTGGTACACCTAACTGCTGTCTAAATTATTGTGTAATTTTTGTAGTACATAAAGAGTTTACAAATGTGGCCGCAGGCCTCAAAATACAACCTGGAGGACCGCATGCGACCCGCTGGCAGCGCGTGGGAGATGCATGATTAAGGTTTTAAAAGTTTTAAAATCTGTTGACTTATTAAGCATTCCGTTAAAAATTATGAGTCCTTTATTTTCTCATACACTTTTATAGAGTCATTTCAAAGTACCAAATACAAAGTGTCTGAGAACACAGAGTACGGGCTTAATAATAATTAAAACCAGGAAATAACGTAGGTAAGAGTAACTTTCTCACTCAAATTGAGAGAGGAACGTAGGTTGATGGTGTCTGAGAACAGGGTGCTGAGGAGGATATCTGAGCCTAGGAGAGACGACGTAATAGGGGAGTGGAGAAGGCTACATAACGTAGAGCTTTATAATCTGCACTCCTCACCAAATATTATTTGGGTGATCAAGTGAAGGACAATGTGATCGGCAGGGAACATGGCAAATATGGAAGACAGGAGGGGTGATTACCGGGGTTTGATGGGGAGACCTGATAGACTGAGACCACTGGGAAAATCTGGGCGTAGACGAAAGGAAACTATTAAAATTTAATGTTCAAGAAGTGGGATGGGGCATGGACTGGATGGAAATGGCTCAGGATAGGGACAGGTGGCGTGCTCTTGTAAAGGCCCTAATGAGCCTTCGGGTTCCAGGAAATGCGGGGGATTTGTTGACTGGCTGAAGACGTGTTAGCTTCTCATGAAGAAATCTGCTGCATGGAGTTAGTAAGTAAGTACGAAAATATTTTACAATTCAGGCACTGTACGTATCAACGTAATATTGAGGCGCGTTCGCAGAGGAAAAACAATAAGTATTAAGTATCATGATTGTGTATTTGTAGCCTTAGGTATCCAGCATGCAAACCACATAAGTCATGCTGTTATCTGTGGCCCGCCCGGCTGTACAATATTTTTCCAAATTATTTAAAAACGGTAAGACTGTAGAAAAAATTACTGAACATGAAGTTTGTGGTTTGATTTTCTTAACAACGTCTTCGAAACACTTCTCATTACGTGAAGAATTGGGCGAAATATTATCAAAAATGTATATTGGTCTTCAGGTAAAATCCCTGTTATTCTTATCAGACTTTAATGAAAACTCACCTCCATCAACAGATTTTCGAAAAATAATCAAAACATGAAATTTCATGAAAATCCTTCCAGTGGGAGCCGAGGTGTTTCATGAGGACTGTCGGACAGATGGGTAGACACATAACGAAGTTGGTAGTCGCTCTACGCAATTTTGCCAACGCGCCTAGAAACGAAAAGTCTGATAGCAAGAAAGCCTCATCAAATACACCATTATTAGGGCGATAAAAGAGGAGAGGGAGGAGGAGATAGGTTGGACAAGTGGCCAACATGGAGAAATAATACAAAAAAAAAGTTTTCAGAAAAACTTATGGGAAGAGATACCTTATTCGGATCAGGAGCAGGTGGTAGAATTTATTACATTAAACACAAGAATAAACTGTGAAACTGTGCGATTGACTCAAATTACGGTCCACATAATGTCTTCTGTAGACAGACTAATAAATATTCATAGTCCATTAGGAGCAGATTTGATTCATCAATGAAACAACTATGGCTTCGTCAGTAAATACTAAGCTCCCTGGAGTAATTCAAGCTGCAAGTTGAAAAGTAGGACTATTGTCTCTTGAAGCGAGCGTCCTCTTTCAATATTTTATGCTCACGCATACTGTTTATAGGATGAATTGTATAACACGCTATGTCCTTGAACCCCGTTACTTACACCCGGTATTTCGGATTCGGTAAAACAATATAGTATAGGTGTCGTAACACTTCAACAAAGTTTCTGTTTGCTGTCAGTTGGAAGGCCAAGAAGCAGATATAAATTTAGAGTAGATACATTAGTTTTTTTTTTAATCCGAATTACATTTCAAATTAGTTAAAAATCAAAGACAAATATAAATACGGAAGAATCTGGGTTTGTTTCCAGTTATTAAACAAGGACCTCAATTATGAGATGTTAACCTGTTTGTGGACAGTGGACAGTAACTACTGCTACAAACTGTAGAACTAAGTATTATGATGTACGCTAATTCGTATAGAGACACAAGGAGACTAAATGCAACACAATTGTGAAAAAGGGACAGGAATGTTACCCGGGGACAGCAGAAGGAAAAGGAGAAAGAATATAGCGGTGGTGGTGGTGGTGGTGGTGACAATGATGATGGCCATGATGATTATGTCCTGCATATATTCATTTTGGTTTTAGGCTTTTCAAGTCTTCACATTCAACCTTATATCCGACCTACTTTTTCAAGGTTTCTCTGGCTACGTTTTCCTGTACGACTGAATAAAATTATGGTTTCCTGCGTGTTTAATTAAGCATTAGACAGTGAAGCGACTAGTGGAATGGAGGTGTAGCTCCATCTACTCCTAAACCATCAATATATGAGAGAGGGAGTGATCAGAGACACTCCTTGGCCGTTTTTCCCACTGTGCAAAACATTCAGTATGCATACTTATGAAGATGACTAGGACTAAGAATCCGTGCGGACCCTACACTATAATATACAATCTTTACCACACACGCAACTAAAATCTGATATTACACCCCGTAGGGGGGGGTAACTCTTTTGATGAGGTGTCAAGTTTTCTTTACATTAGAGCACAATTTTATTTTTGGATAACAGCATACAGTTGAATTTTTTTTTTAATAACGTCTTCTACACTTGGTCGGTTAACTAGAAAATACGTTAATACAATTTTATTTGACACATGCCCTGTCTTCAGCTCATAAGATGCTCAGCGATACAGTGCAAGCCATTATTTTCCCCAACTAAGATAACTGTCATGCGAAGTATGAGGTTTTCCATGCTGTGGAAAGGAAGAGGCTTCCAGTCTTCTGGTATGTGACGCTTCGTTGTGTACCAGACGCACAGAATTCTCAGATGTGCCCTGGCGAATAACCCTGAACGTCGGTCGATTTTAAGATTAATATCTTGCAGAATGCAACGTCATGCAGTCTGGTGGGTAAGCTGACGTTTTAGACAAACCTGCTAGGCTTGTAATTACAGAAGTCCGTATGTATCTAACAATGTACACGCCGTCACATACCAGAATCAACAATTTTCTAAGGATGTTTGCTTTCTTGACTTCACCAATCACGTTGCAGTTGCAAAGGGCGCAAAGTTTCGGGAAGTAAATTCGTTGCAATTTTCAAATTACGGTTAAGCAGCAACTACTCATTTCAGTCCGAATGACTGAACTATTCTAAATCCCTGGACAACTTGCATCACTCAACTACCTCTGTATATATGACCCTGGGATCAGGGTTTGTCGATTGGAGATAGTAACGTGATTTATAATACTTTTTGTACAAAACAGCATGAAAAACCAAAACTACGAAATAAAACTTTCCGCTCAGAATAGATTACAAAATTACTAATGGCACAAAACAGGCGATTCCAAGTAAAATACAACATTTTATGAACCTTTTAGAACTGACCTACAGGAGAATTAAGTCTCTAGACTTGCACATTATTACGTCTCCACTTGTGACAAGCCAGTATAATTAGTTCGCTGGCTGCTGTCCTCAAGCAAGTACAACCCGCTGGGATACAACGCCAGGAAGTAAATCCAGGTGGCTAACACAAGTACGACACAATAAATTCTTAATCCACGACATTTTTGTCGATCTGATACAAGGGCCACCAAACCTGCAGTACTAAGGATTTCTTCATCAGAAGCTCAGCTAGGCTAGAAATTTGCAGGATTTTATGAACCCCACTGCTGTGCACTTGAGGTTGGCGTTCTTCTGGCACGTGATGCCGAGTCACCGGGCGGTCACAGCACCAATAGCTGAGTGTAGCGGCCTCAAGTACCAGAGAAATGGAAACCTCAACCTAAACGTTCCCCATCGTGTTCATGGGCCCCCCCACAGGACCACATCCTAAGCCAGATAAGTCCAATTTACGATCTATTTTAATACTGTAGTGCCTCTCGGCTTATAGTCCGGACTCCAAGTACGCCCTACAAAAAGAAACACTACAGATCGTGCGACGTCGACGGTTCGCTCTCGTCGTCTAAGTCCTCGCGGTTTCGATACTGTCACCAACATTCAGTTTTAGTTTAATAGCAGATTACTGACAACTGCTTAGTACTAGCAACGTTACGGCCTCCGGAGAGATCGGTGCCAACGAGCAACTTGAGTCTGCACTCAATTCTATCGGTACAGTTTGCTAACCGGGGACTCAAGTTGTGATGTAGGTGTTTTATTCTGGTTGCTGTTTAGAATATTTAACTGTTCTGCTAATGGTATAGTCTAGTATACTAAAGCTGTCTAGTTACAGGGTTAAGCTAGGGGCAATTATAAAATTTTACTTTTATGCACAAGTTTACAAATTTAAACAGTCAATCATAATAACATAATAACTGCCTTGCCTTACATTCGCTATAACCCAGTGCAGAGTCAGTGATTTAGAATTTGGACAACAAACAAATACAGCCAATTAACTTTAACCCAAGTTGCTCAACTCGAAGTGGAGATTACCGAAGGGAGTACAGATTTCCAAATACAGTCAACACGACTTACAGTGAATAATTTGAAGCCAGATAGACCTCAAACACAAGAGTGGTAACATCTTCTGAATATCGAGCCCAGAGACGCCTCCACTTACGAAGCAATCTCCAATGTTAAGGGCAAGTAAGTAGTAAGTAAGCGAGTGAGGCCAATTACCTTGCGGCGCTGGGTTATATAGAGGGTTGAGGTACACAAACTGTCTGCTCAGGCAATCCCTACAGTATAACGAACTGCTGAGCAGAAAGCCACCTCATTGCCAACGTGCTGTGGCTGCGTGAAGTGTTACTTCAAGTACTCAAAATGTAAATGAATTTTCAAAATTGTACATTCATTGAAATATTTTCTCTCCCAAAGGACACACTGTGCCGCGGAGAAGACAAGCAACCACTTCATATATCAAAACAGAGTGCCATCGAAGTAATGCTTAAATATTTTCTTAGAAAGTAAGTAACCGAGGCTGATAATTAAATTATGTTAATTGCTTGGGCATAAAGCGCAGAGTTCTACACACGTCTCCTATATGCCTCCAAGTCTTGCCGAATTTTAAGCTTTCATTTAGGGGTCTCAAGTTGAATAACCGACCACAGTAACAATAAAAATTGTAAAGTAAAATCAAACGCCAGTAAGCTCCGCATTAATTTTTGTCATAAACTTGATTCTTTTTGCATTAAAACCGCATAGCCGACAGTATTACTTAATAACATCGTATCAATTATTTAATCTAGCACACTCCTTGTACAATGTTCATTTTACAGAGCTTCAAGTAACCATCAGAAGATGCATGTCACTATTACGTAATTTACACTGCCAGTCGGTTAAATATGCAGTCACCAAAAATTCATAATGCTGTTTAATGGTTCGTGAAGAAGCTTCAAATTCCGCGTTACTGATTCCACCCTAAATTCTGGAAGCAGCTGATTTGAATCCAGACATGTAGCCAAACCTGGTCAGTAATTTTATCATTTTCCTGGGACACTATATTATGGCATGGCTGCTCTATCGTATTTACGCCTACTGCATTATTACCACCACAGCTGAGTCAATACACTAACCATCTATATACGTCGTCAGTATAGGAATTTCTTCATATATGTAAAATTAAGGCCAAAGTAACAGGAAGCTTGATAAATTTTATAATAAAGAGCTTTCTAATTAGCATAATTCAACAACTGTAATGTTATTACGATGAACAAATCAAAGTGAAACATGCGCAGAACAAGGAATGGAGAGATAAGGAAGACAGATGTAAATTAAACGTTTCATTTGTGAGTACGCAAAAAAAAAACTTCAGGAGTAGGTGGAAGAATAATATTAAAATAGATGTGAAGGGACTAACTGGGTTCAGTTGGTTCAGGATAGATTCCAATTATGTAAGTTCGATTTTCACAAAAGGCGGTAAACTTTCTGACTAGCTGAGAAGTTTAACTTCTTACGAAGTCTGCTCATGAAATTAGTAGCAGCGTGTGTTTCCTTTGACATATGAAGAGGAGAGACAGACATCTGATTCGCTGATGTGGCCAACCGCTTTGTTTCAAGCGTAATGAACACGGTAAAAAATTCTGCTCAAAGCATAACTTCGATTCACAAAGAATGTTGTTTTGAAATTGAAAATGACATTCAAAGGAAGAGACGACCACAATTCGTTTCGTCTCGGAACTCAGTTTGGTAAGAAGGTAAATATGAACACTGGCCCCCAGGAATCTCGAAACTTTGTACACAGTCCTAATATTTGCATTTGTAAGCATTCAGCACCGTTTGGGTCCATCTAACAGAGAAACTCGCCTAGCATAACATTCCCTAATGCAGGGTTTGAAGAGGGAGTAGGTGGAGGTTGACTTGATGGTGGCAGAATGGACCGAAACGGGGTTCGAGGATGAGAAGAGGGGAGCTATTTAGATGTAAAGTGGGCCTAGACGTAGGTAGAGTTTAGACCTGAGGGGACGAGTTCTGCTGTAGAGCTGGCTGGCACTCCTCTTCATGACGCAATCTGGATGCAGTTTTATTCCTCTTGCGAAGCGAAAGCATTCGAGTGGATTTCTCGATATAGGAGTAGCCAGGACTTGGTGTCAGGGTGTCAGAGGAGGAGGATAAAACTGACTACACGTATCAAACGTCAGGTCTGGACTTTTCCCTTTCCAGATTCCAAACAAAGCAAAACGAGTTCAGAACTGAAGAAAATTAGGTGTGGGGGTGTACCCATCCGTAAGGAAAACCGAACAATATCCATCTAAGTCATAAACAAGTGTGAAATTTTCACACCCAATTAAAATAAACATGAGGATTTATATCCTCTGGAATGTGACGCCGTGTCTATTGATACGCAGTTACCCATGTTTCGGACAATTTTTCTGTTTAAATCTTCAGGGATTATGCAGTCATTGGCTATATAAACCAAAAATATTTTCCCGCTGACACGGCGTTCTACCCCAGAAACATCACTAATATGGTTGAGCAAACCTACAGTCTCTCATAAAATAAACATAATTTATGTACACTTATAAGCTGCACGTATTACCAGTATCTTGTTCACAATATTACAAACCTAACTACTGTTCTAACCAACTGACTAATGGCCCTTACTCAACATAACGAAGTTGACCATCACAGCGTGAGTGGTAGGATTCTGGTCACAAACAACGAAAGGTCGGCTTTTCGAAATGCAAACCACCGCCAAGGTCAACTCCACAGTAAGTAACAGTAGTTAAATTCAAGGAGAAGAGTCCTTGAAAAATTATACTTCCTAAATTAATCTAGAAATTATATGAAAACCCAAGGCTCATTAGCGTTTTCATAACAGGCTGTCGCTATTTCTCATCTTGAACAGAATGAATCCAGTTAAACTTTTTCCATCTTATTTCTTCAAAAGCCCTTTTTATATCCTTCCCACTTACATCCGGCTGTTCTACGCGGTACCTTACCTTCATGATTCGCAACTAAACTTGAGTGTATTTCTCTGCTGGTCTGATCGTCTTCTTTTTTTCTCGTCGCTTCTATTCCATGCCAGCCTCACATTCTTTCCATCTTATCCTCCTTGTTTCGATCACTGTATCTTGACTGGTATTGATGCTCATTTATTTCTAATTAAATAAGCACTGTACGGGACACATAACAATACTTATTTACCCAACACCCCTCCTGGTTTTTGTCTTAATGATATAGGCGTTTCGATACTATTGCATTATCGCCGGTGTCTCCCAGCCTTACCCTGTATTAAAATATAATATTTATTTATATATATAAATATAATATTCTGTATAAAAATCTTAGTTCCTTTGGTGAGCATCCCTCCTATAATTTCTTCATTAAGAGAAAGCAAGCTTAGAAGAACTCCACTACGTATATCCGTGTCTGTGTTTCCCTCACGGTCACCTTGTGCCCTATTTTATTTCCTGTAATCACCAACAATTCCATGGCCGGGGAAGGAACTTCTGACGCAAAACTGACAAAACCCGGCTTAATTTAGGGCTCTGAAATGATGTGTGGTATTGGGCCGTGAGTTAAGGCTCCAGACGCAAGAAGGACGCCATGTTGCCTTCCTTCATGTTTGTGAACACTAGCGTAAACCTACTGCAATAATGGTCTGTTAGAATCTTTAACAACCCCCCTAAACTATGGGACTATGAAATAACAAATTTCACTTGAACTACAATTTCCGAGCACAAGTCATAAAGCTTAATTTAGTATTTCACATTTCTCTAGTCCTATGTAGCTAAACAACAACAACAACAACAACAACAACAACCAATAATAATAATAATAATAATGCCGTAAATCTTTAATACATGTAGTGAATATATTAATATAGGTTACTGCCAAATAAAGCTTCAAAAGAATCGTCCCATCGCCTTATTTATAACTCTTAACTGACACAGAATATTTAATACATAACGTGCAAGTACGTTCATAGTCGCTCCGCACAAAGTTCCAAACACGGACCTCAGAGATAACAAACGTTTCCGCCATTAAACAGAAATCTGAAGAAAATGGCGCATAACAGCGATGTTATCTTATATTCTACCAAAAATAGCCTCAACAAAGCTGAGTACTTTCAGAAAATTTAATATTATTCGCCACTAAAGAATCTTAAATGAAGTGGTGTTAATTAATTTTCACATCATACTTCGCGTCATATAATTATAACTGATTTTAGAAAATGTAAGTGTAGGATAGGTGATTGGAATGGCCTACAGTAACATAAGACACCCAAGAGATTTCATGAAACTTTGTCAAATGATTCCAAAATTTAAATAATGCGACACAGCTAAATGGAGACAAAAATTCACGCTCAGCAACACACGAGCAACAGGGTGTAATTAACGTCTTCAGGAACAGATACAAATGAACGGATATGATATAGCATATATATCCTTTCTATTATGTATAGCTGATGTGTTCTATAGATATGGCGCTTGCATATACACTTGAGAACGCACTGACCACAACACCGTGTGTACTTTCACTAGCAATGAAACAGAAGCGGTCACACCTCTTCAGATTTCATGCGGGCTCCTGGCCAAGAGGAGAAACAGGACGGAACAAATCGTGAGAGAATACTATTTCGTAGAGTGTGTGTAAGATGAACCCGGGTATAATTCTTGCATTTATGTGTATGTATATATGTACACGTATTGACTGAATTTTTCATGACTTTCTTACTCCGCCATGTCTGCTATAAATTTCCCAAATCTAATCTTCCTCGGTTTAGTTACTTTAACACATTAGCGAAAAACGAAATATTTAATGTTCCTCTTTCTGTAGATTTCTCAGGCTTTCCTTAGTTCTTCACTCTTAGTTTTAAACACCTAACGTAATGTTCAGTAACATGTTTGTCCTGCAGAATGTGACAAAACATTTTCCTACATTCGCAAAAACAACAGAAAAACTGTTTCCTTATATTTCAACACATACATTTTTTGTCAGTGCATAAAATTTGGAATTCGATGGTAGCAATAATATTCCGTATTCAGTCTGCTCTAAACAGTATCGTCTTCATAAAAATGACAACATGAATTACCGGCGTTTCAGAGTAACAAACTACCTCTATATCAATTTCATTACGAATATCACTTCCATTTGCTCTTTGCTTTCTCAAGTTTTTGAATTTTCATGCTTTCAGAGGATTTCTGAAGTGCGTGATCTGAGGTTCCCACGCTGATGTTGCTGAAGATTCAAGCCTTCGAGAGTGTTCCGCCGTGTCGACTGGTAAATATCTACAGGAGTTTCGAAGCGTCGCATTTCCCCTGTATTTATGAGCCAGCAGTCTTGATATGGATCTTATTTTTTTCAGATTTTTCCCATTATTATTTTGTGCTGCATACTGCTGGTACGATGTCGACCTACATACAAGTTTGCTCTTCTGTTTCGAGGCATATCTACTTTAACACATCCCTTTATTTCATATATTAAATTCCCTTGCACGTATTATTCGATTCCACTCCTCACTTTAAGTAAGAATAGAATTGCGACATTTCTTTTCTGCGTTCTAGTAATCGCAAGGTGTTATCTCTTCACACGGCATTGCTTATTCAAATTCGTAGTCGATACTGCAACTGCTGAAATTCAGAGCTTGGCTAAGAAATTTGTGTCAGTAAATCAGTACTTAAAGGAATATGATAACATGGCCCTACGGCACTGGCTGGAACAAGATGAAGCAACGTGTTAGGGAGGTGTGACAGACATCAGCCGGGGGCTGTCACCATGGATGAAAGCTCAGTTTAAAACTGCAAGTAATCTTAATTCTCCTGTCTGAACGTGTCATTTAAAAGAGAATCTATTTCCTTTCTTCGACACCATCATCATCGTCATCATCATAATCATCATCAGCAGCAGCAGCATCATCTATCTTTTATGGAGTTGGGCCACTTGTTGACCCGTTCCGGTCTCACGTACCCATAAGTCTCTTCAAAGGTCTACCATGATTCCTTCTGTCAGTTTGGGAGTAGTGTTTCATTACCCTGGGTAATCTATTTCGAGATATTCTACTTACGTATTGTATTCAGCTTCTCTTATATTCAAGTAATTTGTCCAAAACTGGTGTTATTTTTAACTCCTTTGCAATTTGTGAATTTGTTTTGTAATCTGTCCAAGTGTATCCTGCTGTCCTCATGTATTTCGTCTCTGCTGCTGTTATTCTACTGGCGTCACTTGCTTTAATAGTCCAAGTTTCGCTGCCATATAACAAGAATGGAAGGGCCAGTGTATTGTCTTCCTCATTTATTCCATTAACAACTGTCATATCGCACACATCACACAGTAGTGGCCTATTTTACGGCAATCCTTCAGATAGGAGGGAGACATGATAAATCTGTCGATCAAACTAGAGTTACAGACCAGCCGTGAACACGGACTAAACCAAAAAGGAGTCCTAAACCGCCTTCCTGAATGGACGCAGGAGACCTGAAATGTCCGAAGACGACAGCTCGAATCAAGCTACAGTGCCAATGATCAAAGGAAGACGCAAAATTTTTATATTTTTCCACAAAATATTAAACATTTTATAATACTGAGTGCCGTCTTTTTGTGTAGGAAGTTTGTATGAATGTTAAGTCGGCTTACAAGGTCTCCCAGCCGCCTGCCACTTCGCAACGCTTTGCGCCGTCCAGATTGCTACTCCCACTATGTGCCGTGTAGGCAGGGATATTAAAAGGAAGGCGTTTATTTCAGCTCGATTAAAAACAACATGATCCTCAACCCATTTTCCTCTTGAGATCTTTTTGTAGGATTAAGCCCCATATTCTCTTCCGCTCAGAAGTTGACTGCGTCCATGGAAACTCATTCCATGTCAGATCGTTGCAATTGAACCTACAGAGTAGGATGCAATTATCCTATCTTCCCTTAAAAATTTCAAATTCATCGCACATTTTATTGAAAATTACAGTACATTACGCCTTCTGCTGCACGGAACTGGCTTAGAATTAGATCCAATGCTGGAATTGTGTGACGTCAGTGTTTGATTTTCAGTTTCCATAAGCACATAAAACACTTCTTAAAGAGCTGAACATTTCACTAAATTATGTAAGCTTTTTAAAATATTAAAAGTTTCGCACAGCGGCGCACAATATTTATGGCTACCCAGTGCACAAACTGCCGCATGTCAACTTCCTGGCGTCTGGAACTTTCAGGTGGCTCGTTTGTTGGAATATATGTACAGCCACATATTCACAGTCTCAGATTTATGTATAAATTGTACATATCCATTCCTTTACTTTGCATGGACAGCTCATAGATAGCATTCACAGCGGCATCCGTCATCTTCCCTTATGACGCGCAAATAGTATTTCAGATCGCACAATATTCGCATTTCTAAACAGGAGTCACAATTACACTCCCCTGTTCTTCCTTTAGCCTGTCAGTACCCGCAGTCTTTACCGTGTAGACCTGC
>Ga0136643_10009258_pt1 | contig 14477 bp, 5 predicted proteins | sample TergutLab28metaG_FD_96883 | JGI IMG/M metagenome (GOLD analysis project Ga0136643, IMG submission 96883) | Labiotermes labralis P1 segment gut microbial communities from Petit-Saut dam, French Guiana - Lab288 P1 (version 3) (version 3) | ecosystem: Host-associated > Arthropoda: Insects >... | reverse complement strand
GCGGAGACAAAGCAACAATCAGTGGAGTGGCGGCATAGCGGCTCACCCCGCCCCAAAAAATTCCGAGTGCAAAAATCCGCTGGAAAAGTTCTCGCCTCGATTTTTTGGGGATCAAAACGTCATCCTCTTCATTGATTATCTTCCAAAGGGCCAAACTATCAACGCGGAGTATTACTCATCTCTACTGGTGCAATTTAAGGACATTTTGAAGGAAAAACGCTCACGCCGCGGGAAGGTCACAAAGGGGGTCTTGTTCTTGCACGACAATGAACCGGCTCACCGGGCACTTGCAACCAAGAAGAAACTGGCCTACCTGGGCTTCCAGTGTCTTGATCATCCACCATATTCTCGGGATCTGGCCCCGTCGGACTACCACCTGTTCTCTGAACTGAAAAAACAATTGAAAGGTCGCCAATTCTTGTCCGACGCGGAGGTCATTGCTGCCGCGGAGACCTGGTTGGACAGACAACTTTCTGAATTTTTTTTGAGTGGCTTGCAAAAGTTAGATTAACGGGCTAAGAAGTATATTGAGCTGCGTGGGGAGTATGTTGAATAAATCCCAAGTTTGGTCGCTGTAGCTTTCTTCCTTCCTGGTCGGGTTAAGGACTTTTCATCACCCCCTCGTACTTTATATTTTATGGCACAACTTATGTAACATTGACAAAAGCATTTAGTTCTTGAGCAAATATGGTATAACAAACACCGAACCATGACGAGAGTAATAGGTGATAAATAAATACATACATACATATACATATATATATAATATGTGTGTGTGTGTGTGTAACATGTTATGTGCATTTAGTTAGAATAAAAAGAAGAAATTGACTGCCAGAATACACGGAGCTGAAAGCTTCAAAATTAATTACGTGAAGTTCGTCGTATATTTTCTTCGTAGCGTTGTGCTTAATTAAGCACCCTCTGCACGCCGTGAAGTCATGTCGGGGTTGGAGGTATGGCTCCTTTCTTTCTTAACCTTGGTATTAGAAAGAGGTGTGGTCAGTTTCACGCCACAGGCATTTTACTCCCTGAGAGGGAGCTCACCAACATAAAATGTTTGTACGCACTTGCGCAGCGCAAGGTGACGTGAAATGGTACGTAGGTTATGGAGGCAGTATGAGATAATTGGTATTTTTCGTAGGTAGACAATGTGGAATTGTAAAGTAAGTAAAAGAAGGGCGATCTAAAGAAAACTAATAAATATGCTGAAAGAGTAAATAAATTGACAGAATTGTTCAGTTGTTAAATGATTACATAATAGCAAGGTTTCTTGTACGTAATCCTCTCAAAACCGCTGGCTCTAACTTTTCATACAACATTAATAATAATATTTTTCGTGCTAACTAAATATTTCGACACTATAATCTGATTATGGGTGCAAGGCTTTACATTCTTATTAATGATACTAAAAGAAAGTAAAACAGTTTTTGGTTTCCGTCAGACACAACAATATTTATATATTTCATTTTATTATGACATGTTTCGGTGAACCGACCATCATCGGGCCATCTGTACAAACCTATTGATAATGTTTTAAGTTCTTTAATCATACAATTTTAAATCCTATTTTAAATGGCGTTGCAGTTAGTATTGCATAGCCTTCTTCCCTAACAGTGCCGTACCCGGTGCCAAGTACCTTTATCGTCAGTGATAAAAATGTGTGTGGAGATGTATTGTTCAGCTTTGTATTTACAATGAAGTAAGAATCCATATTTCCTATGATTCAGTTAGGTAACAGTTTGTTCCAAGTATACTTTTAGGTGGATATTTATTTTTTCATAATATTATCTCATTATGTAATATTAAAAAAAACAAATTTTTTGCAAATAAAGACGGTATCAATTTTGCTTCGTGTTCTGCCTGCAATACTTTTACCGAAAGGGCCCGCTATAACAGTAAATATGAAAGATCGGTGTCTTAAGGCAAGGGTTTACAAACTGTGCTGAGCTTTTCAAAAAAATTCCACCGGTTCCGGAGGTATTTTTTATGAGGAATTTTAAATGTATAGAAGTCTTGAACTATTATTATTGTTGTTGCTATTATTATTATTATCTTATGACCTTCATACGGGGTATCTACAATTATGTGTCTGAAACAAACCTTATTTCTAGGGTATGTAATTTTGTAGTTATTCTGTGGTTAACAATACAAGGTCCGTCTAATGTTATTTCCCATGATGAACCTTTTTGTACCTTGACATTAGTGCGCAGTGCCCCGTGTGACACTTTTCTAGAGTTGTTTTATGTCGTGGTGTCCGGGTATGTTTGTTCAAATACTTTCTGAATGCTTATTGACGCCGTGCTGTTGTGTTTGTTACCAAATAAACTACACCTATTCAGTCGAGCACAACACACATGTGAAGACGCGGTTCGAATTAACATAAACCTGTGTTGTGTTCGACTGAATATGCGTGGTTTATGTCCCGAATGTTTTTGAGATGGTTCCAGTTGCCCGTATTATTACTGATACCATTTTTATTTTACATTATTATTACCTACTAACTTACTCCATGGAACAGAGTCCTTCTTGAGAAGCTAACCGGTTTTCAGCTAGTCAAGAAATACCCCGCATTTTATGGAACTCGAAGGTTCATTACCGCATTCAAAAGTGCTGGCCACCTGTCCCTATCCTGAGCCAGATTGATCCAGTCCATCAGTCCGTACCCCCACATTCCACTTCCTAAAGATCCATCTTAATATTATCCTCCCATCTACGCCTGGGTCTCCCCAGTGGTCTTATATTATTATTATTATTATTATTATTATTGTGGCATTAGGACAGGGCGGTACTTCAGTTGAGCGATGCATTGAATTGGCACTAACCCTGGCTTGTACTGTTGAAACCCCCCGCAGAGTAAAAGTAAAAAGAATCGATTCCTAACAAACCAAGCAGTCACATTAAATATCTTCAAATCAACGAAGTCATTTGGATTGCGCTATGCTTAAGTATGTTTGAGCAGACTTTCCTTTGATTTTGGATTAAAATGATTGTGTTCCACAAATAATTTTTTAACGTATGCATCACACATTTCTAATGATCTGTCAAGTCCTCTTCAAAATCAACACAACAAGCAATTTGGGAAACAATTTTAAGTCATTTCCATTGCTGCCTTGATAGAGCGAGAAAAACTGTGAGAACTTCTAAAAGTAGCAGTGGCCTTGTTGGCAAATCGTACAGTTCACCGAGGATGTAGCCCGTTCCATGTTTAACATTTTAATAGGCGTGCCATTCAGTTTTCCGTGATACATTTTCATGATTTTGCTCAATATACGCCGCCATAATGAAACACATTTATGTCTAGGGTTCTTGTTTATCGTGCCCACAAAAAAGTACGATTCTTTGGTCTTTTAAGTTACTAAATCTGAATTAGTTCTTAGATAAACGAATCACATGTCACAGACCAACAAACTGCAAGCCTACAAAACTTCGTGGTTTTGGCGTTAATGTTACTGCTCGAATTCTGAACTACGAGTATTCTTGTTGCGTTCTTGACCAGAGTCTGGCCATTTTGACTGGATGTTTTATGGTTTTCCTCAGTTTTTGTCACGAAAATACTAGAAAAGTACCTTATTGGCCGCGCTCATTTCCTCTTTATCCAACGTTTTCCATCATCCAGAATCTTCCTTCATTTTGCAGTTTATTTAAAGTCGTTAGACTAAGAAAAGAGCCGGTTTAGCCCATCTAAGAATTTCTTTAAATCCAGGATGGCCTGGGAAACGTTTCCAGGCAATGTAACTGTGCACAGCACGTTGACCTCAGCTGGTTAAACTAAGCTATAAAAATAGTTACTATCAAGAGATTAGATGAATAAATACGAAAGGAAAACACGCGCGAAAGCAGTTTTAATTTATATCCTCTGTGTCTGCTTCCACATTTGTGGTAAGGTGTTAAAGGTGTTAAAGCAACTGATTTTTCTGTCCCTTGTGGAATCAAGGTAGTTTATGACTTCAGCGTAATGTTTACAGTGTCAAGGATATTCTTTCCTGGTGGCGTATCATTGAACTACATTTTTTAAGGCTGTGCATGGAATTTGGACGAGAGTGATCACCGAAATCGTACATAATTTTAACATATTTTAGAAGTGTAGGCAATGTAGCTACAGAATAGCAGCAAGCAGGTCTAGAGCCCATTATGAAAGTGAAGCAAGAATAAGTACTGGAAATAGATGTTTATTTGTCACGTGTACTTTGCACTCTCCAAAGCTCTAAACATCTTTGTATGCACTCACACTGTGGCTGTCATATTAAGGGCAGTCATGGGAACCCGACTTGATGGGTAAAGCGTCCAATATTGAGACTCATTCGCAACTTTGCGAAATGTGACAGGTAGCTTTGTCATGTCTGTCTGTTCATCCGTCCGTCAGCGTGGAAGAACTCGGTTCCCGCTGGAGGGATTTCTTGAAATTTTATATTAAAGGGGCCTTTCTAAGATCTGTTGAGAAAATTCAGGTTTGGTTAAATTCGGACAAAAACAACAGGCACATTACAAGAATACTTACCTACATTAATACTAATTGTGTAAGTAACGCTACTATGATTGCCGTCGATAGTACTCTGCCGGATTTTTTATGTGATAGACAAGACATACATTACAATTAAGGAAAATACAAAAGTGAAATTATAATATTAGTAGGTCTGTTTATTTATTTTGTCTACAAATATGAAATTCGGTACGTGCATGTGGATAGATTATGAATGTACCTACAAATTACGTAAGTTAGCAATTACAGAATATTTGAATGAGGTTAATATTTGAGGTTATGTCTGAATAACAAATTTAACAGTATTAGCGTGAACGTGTAAATTATATGTTATGCAAAGAAATATAATAAAAGACATTAATACTGGTAATAATATTTTATGGTATGTGCACAATTGTGAAGAATAACGAAAAGTGTGACCCCACTGGATTAATTGGTGCGACCATCGGAGAAGTGTGCATGTCCTAAGCAGTTATTCACTGCTTGGGCCACATGAAAGAAAGACTTTGTCAGCTTTTAGGTTAATGTGCAACTTCGAGTGAAGAACCTGAATTGCTGACTAACGCAACCCATGCAGCAGAGTCCTTCTTGAAAAGCTAATAGTTTCTCAGCTATTCCAAACGTTCCCCACACTCTATGGAAACTGAAGGTTCGTTGCCGTGTTCATAACAGCTGCACAATGGTTCATCTGCCGAGCCAGCTGAATCCAGCCCAAAATTTCCTATTTTATTCCCTTCAGGTTCTTTTACATATGCCATCCCATGGGCGCTTAGGTCTTCCCAGGGGTCTCATTCTTTCAGGTTTCCTCACCAAAATTGGGAATGCATCGTGCTGCTCTCCCGTGGCGCCACGTGCCCATCTCAGCCCACCCTCCTTCATCCAGTCACCTTAATAAAATTTGATGAAGATTCAAATCATAAAGCTTCTTAATACCTTCGGGTTTCCTTCCTCCCATTACCTCCTCTCTTATAAGTTCACATACTTTTTTTTCAGCACACCATTCTCGAACACTCTCAGCTTGTGCTCTCGACTCAGTGTAAGGCGCCAAGTTTCGTACCCAGATCAAACGAAGGGCAGAATTATAGTTCCGTATGTCTCAGCTGCCGTATGCATGAATAACAGGAAGACAGAAAACTCGGGAGCTAATTGTAGCCAACAATCCCCAAATTTAATTTACCTTCAGTGTCTCCGTTAATGAAATTCGAATTGTTAATGTCATTACCGTGTATTTTAACTTTGCCACATTTTTACAGTTAATGTAATGTCTTAGACTGAATTTTAAAGTTCAAATAGAATTTAACAACGAATGAAATGGGCAAGAAAAGAAATGTATTCTTTGATGCGATGCATTGTAGTCTGGTAAGTACCTACATTTCAGAGGAACTCGCTGCTACTATCAGTGTAGGTGGTGGTAGATGTAGCATGTTTCTTTTAAACGTCGGCACATACTACCAGACTATAGGGTTTCATCGCAGAATACAATCGTTTTCATACATGCAGTCACCATCTTGAGAACTTACTTTTCTTCAATGAATTGGGTAATTTAAAATATTACATCACAAGGAACAAATTGTTAGCCTAGTGCAGTCTCGGAATTTACGATATGCTGCGCGTGTGTGTGAACAACGAAGAATACATACAGAAATTACGGGGAACCCTTTTGTAGATCGGATGATAACATTAGGATGGGTCTAAGGGAATTGAACTATGTTGATGGAAAGATAATATTACTTATTCTGTGTCGTGCCTAGTGGCGTCCTTGAGGTTAGTGACTCTTCCGAATTTTATTAGAGACTTATTTATATTTTGTGTTAGACATTAATACCCCACTCATAAACGTGTACTGCCATTATAGAAGAACTGGATTCCCTCTTGTATCTCTCGCAAAAGCAATTGAATGAAGGGGGACTCTGTCTTTCAGTTTCCGAATATGTAGACTCGAGATTAGAAATCGTGACCACTGATCCTCGAAGACGAAGGCAATAGGTTCCTTCGATAAGCCAGGAAACATCCAGTGACGCAGCGTCACACTCCAGGAGACCCAAGCCCTCAGGTACAACACCGTAAAAACCGCACACTTTGCAAATTAAGAGCCCACTAAATTTCGGGTGATGCTTACTGCTGTCCGATTCAGAAATTTTTGTGTAAATCTTCAGGCCACAGTACGATAACTTTGCTTGTTATTTGATGTGGACGTGAAAATTAGTCTCACACACTATGGGTGGAACTGAGGTTGGGGGTTTAATGTTAAGCGTTCTGTTCATTTGTTGGTGTATGTGGGTGAATGGGGTAGAGGGTGTTAGAGGTTAATGGCTGAGGAACATGCTTGATTCTAAGAGGGAGGAAATTGACAGGAGATTGGAGAAAATGGCGTGGTAGAGAGCATCATGACTTATACGGCTCTCTATCTTGTATTAAGGTAATCAAATAAGGTAGGATGTGATGGGCGGGGCATGTAGCACAAAAGGGGGCGTAGAGAAATGCATACGGAGTTTTAGTTTGAAAACCTGAATAAAAAACCCGTTTGGAAGACCCAGACGTAAATGGAAGGACAACGTTAAAATTGAGCTTAAAGGGAGATAGGACGAGAGGCCTGACTCACGATAGGGACAAGTGGTGGGCTCTTGAGAACATGGTAATTAACCTTCGGCTTCCGTAAAATGCTGGAAATTTAGGTTAGTTACGTAGTTATGTTGTCTGCCAGTGTGTTCTTCACCGGACCCTGAGAGGTCCCTTTCGTGTTGTCGAGTTAGACGCACCTGTTTGTTCGCACGTATTCGCAGCAGGAAGGACATCAATATCGTCAACACTACATCACTTTTTTTGACAGTTGTTTAGAAAAGCATATTATTACAAACAACGCGATCCCTCCGTTTCACAACTTTCAGTCGCCAATATCGACACGGCGACTGTGCGCACTTTTGAATTTCTGTTGCATTCCCTCCCACATGCATGCAGTTCGGCACGATGACATCGGTGAATAAGTACAATTTATTCCTGTGACAGATAAGGTAAAGTCCCTGTGCACGCCAAGTTGGCATGCGGGGGTTTGTAGATACGGTTCTGCGCATTCTTTACCTGGGCACTTGGTGGAGGGAGAGGGTTGATTTTCACGCCTAGACCGAATTAGAGTGGAGTGTATGTCCTAGTCTAACACAATTGTACTTTATTTGATGGTAGTGGTGTATTTACATTTGCTACCTAAGGTACAACTACATGTTTCGGATCTTGATAATAGCCACCTTGAAGTTGTACACAAATCTTTAGAAAATAGTTAAACAATATTCAGTATGGGCTATGTACAGTGGGGATGTGGGGGATGAGGTGGGCTGCTATTATAGCTGTTACCCCATGTACCCACCCCCCAACCTCCATGACACGTACGATATCTCGTGACCACCTCATCCACCACATCCTCACTGTACACAGCCCATATTGAATCTTGTATAATTACTTTCTAAGGATTCATGTACAACGTGAAGATGGCTATTATCAAGAGTCGAAACATGTAGTTGTACCTTAGATAGTAAATGTAAATACACCTCTACCATCAAATAAAATAAAGTTGTGTTAGACTAGGACATACACTCCACTCTAATTAGTTTATTAAACACAACGGAGATGACGAAATTTATGACGCCTAGAACGCTTTACGCCCAGAGAATGAGGCCCCGGTATCCATTGAACAGGGGGATGGACGGGCTCCAGGAACGGTCTGGACGTTTTAGAAAAGAGGAAAGTCTCTTGCTATGTCGGGAGTCGAACCGCTGATCTTCATTCGTCGCCATCTTACCGCCTGCGATTCAGGGCTGCATTTTGTTCTGTTAATGCTAAAGGAAAAATGAAAAATAGCAAATTTTGACCTCGCGAAGTAATGTTCATCTTACTTTTAATTTTTAATATATAATACACAATCTTGTTGTGTTGGTTTGCTTTGGTAAGTGGGAATTACAAAATTTTGTACGGTGGCTCTTTTGGATTTGGGACGTGCCAGTGTATTTAATGCGTCATGTACAGTCTGGGCTAGAAAATAATTATTATTTTGGAAGTAAATTATATTATACCACTTTGAAATGTACTTTTTCAGGGCCCTAAAATGTTTCTTGCTGACGTCGAAATTTCAGAATAAATTTTCAAGAAGTAACTAATTAATTAGATGATCCGACGACCCGGATGTACTTCATGTACAATTCAAAATCTGTCCTGGGAAAACATGCTTTGTTTATTTGGGCGTCGTGAAATAAGTTAACTAACTATACGCAGGCCAGCCTGTGGCCCGTTGACTGCCGAGAATATCGTTTTTACATTAATCTACCGCTTGTACCTAGCCTTTCCCTTCCAATTTCTTGTACAAAAGCCGTCTGCCTGACCGGACCCGTAAATGTTATGTGTTTCCGAAATTCGATTGATGGGGGCAGAAAACAAATATACTCCGCGAACTGAAATGCTGGTAGTTGGGGAACTACCGCGCTAAGCGTGTAGGTAGTGTTGTGATTCGAGGCGGCATGTGTGCTGCGTGTTGGAAAAATGTCATGAAATTCGCGAAGATGCGCCGCAAGAAAACAGGCGAAAGAAAAGTAAGAGTAGTGCTCTCTTGAGAACCAGACAGCGAATATATTACATCACGAATACAATGGAATAAGTACACGTTTACTTCTTCGTAAATTTTCCTAAATGTGTAACGTTATCGACTGTGCCATGAGTGGTAAATCGCCGACCCTTAAACGGGGAAGCCCGATTTCGATCCCGGGCCATTCCATGTAGATTTTATGTTGAATAAACTGGAGTAGGGTAAGTTTCCATCTTCGTACTTCGGTATCTTCCTGTAAATATGATTCCAGACATATTCCGTACTCATATTTCATTCGTCTTCTATCGACGCTCAGTCTTAACAGTTGAAAACTTGGCTGAATAAAACACTTTTTTTCTGAACGTATTATAGAAGTTGGAACTAAGGAAGAGGGACATGGAAAATTATACGTGTACAGTGACACGGTGCTTCGAAGTTCGTACTCCTCACCCTCTGGTTGTTGATTATTATATAGGCAGGACTTACAGCACGCATACAGAATTTCAATCGATAATATGCAAGAGAATGAACCAATACGGAGTAACAGGTGTAGATGGAATGCTGATATTAAAACGGGCCATGGGGTCATTGGCTTTGAGAAGCTTGACTAAATCGAACTGGTTTAGTGTATAGTCAAATTATTGGCTTTCGTGGGCAGGGTATTGACAATTCTAGTTCCATAGAAGTAAAAAAAAAGGTCAGCCATCTGTGCATAAACTTTTCAGCGAGTACACTAACAACTTCTCTCCTGTTCGTTTTGGTGTACATAACATATTCTACTCCGTGGCGTCTGAATCAACTTGCCGAGATAACCCAATGAATACGTGCCTTGGACTTCGGACTAAACCGCCGAGGATTTGTGATTCGACTCTCTTCTAGGATAAAATATTTTTCTTTTCCTCGAAACGTTTATACCGGCTCTGGAGCCCACCCTGCCTTCTATTTAGTCGCTACGGCGGCTCTTTTCCCCGGGGGGTAAAACAGCCGGTGCTTGAAGCTGAACATTCGCCTCCATCTAGTACCGAGGTTAAAGTAGAGTAGAGTTATTCCTCCAATCCTTCTTGACCACATCCAAAAATGTCCAAATCTGACATACCACGGACAACATCAGTAACCAGGATAGATGATGGAATTCATCAAAATTGTATTGGAATGTAGGAAAGAAAATGGGAAACTTTCCTTTAACTGGCGTAGGATAAAAAAATACTACAGTGTTCAAAAGAGCCCGTCACTGTCCCTATCCTGAACCACATGTATCCAGTCCACGCGCTATCATTCTGTTTGTTTAAGAACAACTTTCTTATTACCCGTTCATCTACGCCTACATCTTCGAAGTGGTTCTTCCATTGAGGTTCCACACCGAAATGTCTTCTAATTATCAGAAAGTGACACTCACCAGTGTACCTGGGTTTGGCATATCCATACGTCTTGTGAAGATCTTCCTGTTCGTAGACCGGTCTCTCGACCTTCAGGGTGCAGTCCTTCTCCATGACGCTGCCACATAGAAACTGAGCTGTCCCAACTAACCCGCCGACTTTTATACGGTTCATGAACGAGGTCCCTGCGGAGATAATCGGAGAGCAAAGGCCGGAAGAAAAAATTGCATTATTGACCGTGGGAGGCTGAAAAGAAAGAACAGTTATTGGACATATTCTAGATAACTTCCCAATCTGTGGTCAAGTTTCCGATCATTAATACAGGCGAGAAGGCATTACAACACTTAACTCTGTAAATCAGTGCTCCAGTGGGGTACATTTTAAATTATAACTGAAGTGAAGATTGAAATTACGTTCCTCTGGGGAATGACATTATATAATTTGGTAATGAGATACCATTGTTGCAGGTGAACTTGCTGCCTCCATCTGCAGGGTAAAAAAGTCTGCCATGAAAGTGGAACTTGTATTATATTCCAAACTTTAATTACGATATGCCAGAGCAAACGGTGTCACGTCTCTGAAGACAGTTATGTTCACCCACTCTCTGTGTTCCCCCCGTATTGTTACAGACCAAGTGCCAACCTGACACAAAATTTCGGACAAAAATTGGCTCTTTGCTTGTTTAATGTTTACATTCCGTTTTAGGAGACAGCAAGTCGAAATATTCCGAAGCAAATGATAGCAGGAATTTTCATAATTTTACGTACTCGTGATTTCTCATGTTTGTCTTTTCTCTCAGTATTTCTTGGTGCAGTTCTGGTTTGTTGTCACATTTTTAAAGAATGTATTACTTATTTACTTACTTACTTACTCCATGAAACAGAATTATTCTTGAGAACCTAACCGGTTTTCAGCTAGTCAAGAAATTCCTCCGCATTTTATAGAACCCGAATGTTCATTACCGCATTCACAAGTGCCCGCCATCTTTTCCTATCCCGAACCAGCTCGTTCCAGTCCATAACCCCACATCCCACTTCCTGAAGGTCTATCTTAATATTATCCTCCTATCTACACCTAGGTCTCCCATGTGGTCTCTTTCCCTCAGCTTTCCCCACCAAAACCCTGTATACGCCTCTCCTCTTCCCCATACGCGCTACATGCCCTGCCCATCTCATTCTTCTCGATTAAAAAATGTGTTAGTATCTTTGTAATGCCGTCTAGTCACGCGTTTTAGTGACAACACTTGAACACACTCCTTTCGTTTAGGTCTACTTTCTGAAGAAATTTAGTACTGTCGCCCAGTAGAACTTTTTTAAATGCCATCATGCAGTTGATTCTTACACGGATAGAGATTAGTTCTGGTTCTTCTGGGAAGTGGCTCCCCGACGTTTCGAGACGATGTTGTAGTCCACGAACATTTCGGCCCTCGAAAGTATGACACCACTGCGTCTTCTCGCAACGTCGGTAATCTTTTTGTCGGCGACGCGGCCCCACAACCCAGAAGAAAGAAGACCTCTACCACACTGCTGTAAAAACCTGAAGACTCGCAAATTTGGTCTAAATCAGTGGTGCGGGAATCCCGGACTCCAGATCGCCCGGGAGACTAGATTTTGTGTGGTGATGTCCAGTATTTTTGGGTCCGCAGTATGAAACTTGCTGAACGTCAACCATCTAGCGCTTGAAATTTTGTGGTGGCTGCTAAGTTGTGTGGAATATTTGTGCACATGCTTCAATTCGTTTCGTTTTGAGTTCTGTAACATTCGCAGATCAGTTAGAGGCTACAGAAGTTGACGAATGTAATGTTACACTGCAACGTATGAAGATCCGTAACATATTTTCTTCAACATTCAGTAAAATACACTTGAATAATGTTGATGCGCCTTTTGCATTTAATGTTCGTAGCAACCACAAAGCTTGATATAATACTAGATAGTGTACGTCAGCACAACTACTTTATTACTGAAGGTACTTGCATAGGTTACATGTTTCGACTATAGATTAGTCATCTTCAGGCCTATTTTTTCGTAAGTTTTTATGTGGGTAGATGCATTTGGCTTGACTAGACGCAAAATTAAATGGAAGCATCACGATGTGCTTATAAACGTAATATAATACTAAATAGTGTATGTCAGCACAATTACTTTATTACTCAAGGTACTTGTATAGGCTACATGTTTCGACTATAGACTAGTCATGTTCAGGCCTGACGTACACTATTTAGTGTTATATTACGTTTATAAGCACATCGTGATGCTTCCATTCAAGCACATAAAGCTTGAACATATGATGTCGCTCAACTCTCTAAGCCGAAGTTACCCTACAGTGCACTGACTAATGTAGAGAATAGAATTATCATCACTTTTTGTGAAATAATGGGGTAGGAAATTGATGATGAAAAGTAAACTATATTTACGTTGCATTCGAAAAAAAAATAGTGCTGTGTTATTGGAACCAAGATATTCCTTAATTGCATATTGAATGGTTTTGGCTCTTACAACACTTAGAATACTGTAAAGTTGAGATCTCAGTTACACGGAATAAGTAACATGTTATTGTGTTGTATGTGCTAAGCTTTAAATATTCTACATTGGCTGAAGATGACTTTTTTTTTAAAAAGCCGAGATATGTTGCAGTGTAATATACAGTAAAATATACAAAAATATTTATCATCTACCTCGCGGCGGAAGCCTGAAATCACGCATAGTTCTGGTTGACTGGTATTCTTCTTTTCCATTGAAAGTAAATCAAATGGACAAAAAGAGAAATGGAAAACTGTTTCCTGGTTTAATTAATTGCGCTTTATCAGTTGAATTGTTAGTGTGATCTGATGTGTGTGTCAGTTCTGAGGAATGGATTTGAAAGCACATGTGCAGGAAATATCGTTTCTTGTTTTCAGTTACTTTCTTCATTTTCATCTGCGGTTTGTTACAGAAGAGCTCATGTTAATCAAATTTCAAACGGGGAGTTGGCAAGTACTCGTACGATGCTGGAGTGTCCCTGTGTTTGATACAGATTGGGAAAATCTGGAAGAAATTTGATTTGTGGTTTATTTTGAACGATGCCCTCAGAACCTGAGTCTTTAAAGCGTAGATTGATAGGGTGATGGTGAATAACGAATAGGAAAGGATGCAAAGGATGCAATATTGCTCTGCTTTAACATATTGTCTCTCAATCTGTTAGCGGAGACAAAGGATAACCACGAGAAACTTAGGATTGCGGTTTCCAGGACAAGACTTAAACCTGGGACCTGCTGATGAAAAAGTAGGAATGCTACTCCCATGACTGCGACGTTTGGTTCACACACACACACACACACACACACATATATATATATATATATATATATACACACACACACAGAGCCAAAACCCGATATAGCGCCACTATTTTATCACCGCAATTTGTGGCGGTATATCGAGGGTGACGGTAAACCGAAATAGAGTAGGCATAAAATAGGAAATTTCTGATTCACAGACCTTCATGGACGCTAAACGAAGCTGGCGCTATATTGCAGTATCACCGTAAACGCATGCACACACATTTACATACATAAATACAGACATTCATTCATACATACATACATACGTACATACATACATACATACATTCCTTCATATATACATACATAGGTCTACACATACATACATTCCTTCACATATACATGCATACGAATGTACACACATACGTCATTGAACAGATACACATACATAGCAAACATAAATACAGGGTTATCGAAAAAGATGGACGGGATTTGAAACCGCTGTAACTTAAAAGTACGTGTTTCCACAGATTGAAACCTGCGAACAAGAAATTGTAAATAGGGTTACTTTTATATAAGACGGAGCTCCTCCTCATTTCAGTTGCTTTGTGACTGACGTTTTAAATGAGAAATTCCCTGCTGCCTGGATTGGAAGGGGTGGACCAATATCCTGGCCACCTCGAAGCCCAGATCTCTCTCCACTTGATTTTTTCCTGTGGGGGTACATTAAGAACATTGTGTATGCTGAGAAGATAAGGAATATCCAGCACCTGCAAGAGAGGATCACATCAG
>Ga0136643_10009254_pt1 | contig 14480 bp, 11 predicted proteins | sample TergutLab28metaG_FD_96883 | JGI IMG/M metagenome (GOLD analysis project Ga0136643, IMG submission 96883) | Labiotermes labralis P1 segment gut microbial communities from Petit-Saut dam, French Guiana - Lab288 P1 (version 3) (version 3) | ecosystem: Host-associated > Arthropoda: Insects >... | reverse complement strand
TTTCGTGTGTGTGGGATATAAATTCATTATTTTTTAAGTTTTTTTACAGTGGGGGGGTGTTTGGTTTTTGTTGGGGGGGCTTTGGGAGGTGGGGGGGGGGGGGGGGTTGAACACCCGAAACCCCCCCTTGGTACGTCACCGCTAACCGTAATAACAACTTGGCATACATTTTAACTTCAAAACATAAGACAGTAATAAAAGATAAAATAAAAGATTCAGAGTAGAAGATTCAAGTCTCAGGGACGTGATACAGGGTTGCCAGGTGATTATTTCTCTGTGATTCAAAGGGAGTGTAGTGCCTTCATCACTACAGCCCTTCAAATCATCAAGCTACACAACAACACACCCCAAGGATCCAAATCCTCAGCAAACCTTCTGTGAGATCTCAAATCTCTGTGCGCATGACCACAGGTGAAATACAAAAAACATAAAATTCAAACATTTCACATCATAAACCCCAGCTACAGTCCCATTAGCTTTATGCTCCAGCCACTTTACACTTGGAAGAACAGTTCCAAGTGCCTGATGGCTGACATGTACAAGATGGTAAAAAAAGAAGGAAGTTATTCATCTGCAGTGAATGAAATCTCAACTGTTCATAAACTGTCATTTTACTATCTAAGCTGTCTCCCTCTACAAACTCTTCACATGTAAAATTAGGTTTTAATTTTCTCTCTCATGTTCAGCCCCTATAATCACTTAATTACATAGAGTAATCACATTCAGATGATACTATACCTGCTTTTGAATCTCATTGGTAACATCCAGTGCTCTTCCCCATATTTGTACTTTGGTCAAATGTCCCTGGAATCCAGACTGTGTGTAAGCTTTAGGGTTGTCACTGCATGGTTTTCCAAGTGTCACCCAGCCACTGTAAAACCGAAAGGACCATAAGGAAATGCAATGAAATTATTGGGCAGCTGTCACACCCCCAGGACCATAGTGTGGCCAGAAGGATCAAGTTAATGGAAAACACCGAGTGACCCCAGCTGTAATCGAACCCACAACCTTCCAGCTTGTAACATAGCGCCTCAACGAACAGCACCACTAGAAGATTGTGAGGTAAAGGAGTCCCGTTACAGGCCTGGACAGGCCCAGAGGGTTCCAGGAAGTTAACACTCCCAGATTTCGTGACAACAGCACAGGATGGTGGTAGGTTGTCAACCTTACACACCGGCCGCCTTTACCCCCAGGAAATATTTCTGGTACTCATTTCTGTTAGCGGGTGAGTCGACCCCAGGGCCATAGTGCAATTGACACCAGCTGGGATCGAACCAGCGACCTACTGATTTCAGAAGAATGTGAGGGGTCGCCTCATATTCGGATGAATATGGTAAGAAGTACGGTGTTTAAAAAATGAGACAACAACAACTTTATAGATATGACTACCATTAAATACGTTCTATTCAGCAGTGGCATAATAAATCCTATGCCAGAAATTGATCTCTGCAATTGTAAGCCATATCCTGACTGAAAACATACTGCAATGTGCTGTGTGTGCCATACTCACTATTGTGGGAGCTTCCTTCCACCACCATAACTCTCCACTTTGCTTGCAATGAGGCCTTCTGTTATTAGTGTCAGCTCACCACCTTTCTCTCCATCCCACACAATAGCAATATGGTGCCACTGACCATCATTAATGGTGGCATATTCTCGGAAACTGAGAAAAACATCCTGCAAGTCCGCGAACAGGGAGACTTGTACCCCATTGCTTTGGGCCTGTACCATAACGTGGCGGTCACTTGCTACGTGTGCAGATCTGTAACGTGGATCATTACGCAATCATTAATTCTGTACATTTCAAATGCAGAGTGTCCCTTGTCTCACGTCCCTGAGCACAACGGCTTTGTTGCCCACAAAGCCTGCATCTGCCAATGACGCTGCCATGTTCAAGGTTACGAAACAAGGGACGTGGTGTGATGTGTACACATGCTACATAATGGCTACACAAACATTATCAATGCTGTCTACTAATTAGAAGCAACCCCTGTCTCTCACATCAATTTAAGATAATAATCAGAGGGTGCATAAATATGGTGCTGGAAAAGATATTTGGATCTACCAGGAAGTAATATTAAACTGGAAAATTTGCATGACAGGAAGTGTTATGATTTGCAAAAAAATAAAGTTTTAACTGTCCAGGTCATGAAGGCATATAGGGGGAGTAGAGGCACAGCTCCACTCATCCTTAACCTTGTCACTAAACAGAGGTGAGTGGCTAACTGCAGCACTGGCCGCATTACTCCTGGCAAAGAACTCCAGTACTTGAATACGAAACTGAGTGGCCCCCAGAATCGGTCTGAAAGTTGTGAAAAAGAGAAAAGCCTCTTACACGTACTGGGATTTGAACTCTGGACCATCGAGCCTACAGCATAGTTGCTATACCGCCTGTGCTACTCCAGCTCTGTCATGATTTGTACTACTCACCAAATATAATTTGGGTAATCAAGGAGGATGGTACTGATGGGTATGTGGCACACAGAAAGGAAAAGAGAAATACGTAGGCAGGGATTTGATGTGGAAAACTGAATGAAAGAGACCACTTGAAACACCTAGATCCAGAAGGGAACAGTCCACCCACTGAATACATACAGCTGTCAATAATCATCCAATCTGCCTCCTTTGAAATTTTCCTAATTCATATCAAAACTATCCTAATTTATATCAACATTCATTGGAGTAATTAATAAGGCATAATAGTAACAAGTAGAAGTCACTCACTCACCACTGTGTGGTGTAACTATTCAACAGCACCAACTCAAAGTCTATCAACCGTCCTCACAAAACATACCCCTCTAAAATCCCTTATAAGATAATCTTCCCATCTACTTTAGTCAGTCAAGTGGCTGCTTTTCCCACTAAAATTGCAGGTACACTTTTTTTGTCTTCCACACCTTGGCCACATGTCCATCATACCTTTCAAATTACAACACTCAAACAAATTACCAGATCTGTATAAATAATAGCATTTCTGCTACATTATACTGTAAACTGCCCTTATCCTTCTGAGGACTAAACATTTTTGTTAGGATTTTTTTCAGAACACTTGTAATTGACGTTCTTCACTCGAAATAAGAGACCACATTTCATAATCTCACAAAACAACAGGTAAAATTGTTTCATACACTTTTAAATCACTTCTAAAACTGCCATCATTCAAATTGTTCAGAGAAAAGAAGTATAAAAAAATGTAAAGGACACTGCACAGACCAAATGCACCATGCACAAGATACTGCTAACAATATGTGCACTAAGACACAATATACAAGTGTTTCAGCACTTATTTTATGAAGGAATGCCTAAAATAATTATTCATAGCCTGTGGTATCCCAACCTATGAAAATGATTACAGGCCAGTGTCAGCTTACATTGTAAGAAAAACAACTGAAACATTTTCCTGCCTTTCGAGTGACATGTAGAATTTTTTATGGTATATGTTTATATTCCATGACTTCTTATAGAACCCCCTAATGACACTTTATGGAACCCTGGTTAGGAAACACCACTGTACAGACTAAATTGGCTACGTACGAGACACTGTATAGACTAAAGAAGATGCCTCCTTCATCCTTCTGAGTGAACCGGACCCACATAGCTATAGTAAGACTAGATTTGGCACCAATGAAAAATGGCACAACCAGCGATGCACTGCTTCTTGTTGGATCACTGAAGTACAGATCATAATCCACTTGGATTGCTGAAATATATACGACAAAGATCAAGACATGTTTTGAAATCCTACATAAAGCCACCAAGCAACACAATGAATTGTCCAGTGTGCCGGCAGACACAGCATGCTTACTCTTCCTGCAGTCATCACCAGTGAGGTTGAACGGACATTGACAGTAGAACTTGCCAGTGAGGTCAATGCATGTTGCAGATGGAGGACAAGAGTTTTCTTTGCAATCGACAATGTCCTCATCACAGTTTTTACCTACAAAACAAAATCCGTTTCAGCACATACAGACACAATGGATGTACCCTCTTATCTTGTAATGTCACATACCAAATGCATACTCTGAGGTTAGAACCAACCGACTACCTTTCCTATGTCTCCAACATGTTTCACCCCATCAATAAACACAAAAGACTTACATATATAAGCCTTTGGTACTTATACCAGTTGATTTATGCTGAACTCCTTGCTAATGGCCCAGATGGGCTGAAACATGTTGGAGACATAACAAAAATGGTTGGATAATATGCAGCCTAAGTAATGACAATGGCACACAGCACATCAGGTACAACCAGGGACTGTATCCGTTATATAAAGAAAGAGATACAATAGAAGTGGCAAGAGCTGGAAGAATGAGATAGCTGAGACACTTTCCATGACCAACAGATAAGAACAACTGTAGGAAACTAATCTGTACAAAAAGCACAGAACAAGATATACAAATCCTGAAGATCAAGAACTGGATGAATAAAGTGACGGACAGGACCCGACGAAGGGGCTTAGTAGAGGTTGTCCAGGGCTGAATGCGGCTGCAGCATTACAGAAGGGCAGAACTGTAAATAACCTGGTCAAAAACACATTACAATTGCATCAGATGGACTGTAAAGCAATCCTGCAGTCATGGCTATTGTCGAACCCATAAGGTATACATCAACAGTTAACGAAACTCACCAGTATACCCAGTCGGACAGACACAAGTATAACCAGGCCCGTTATCAATGCAGGTGGCCCCGTTGCGGCACGCACCTGCCGCACACGCGTCATATTCATACTGGCAACCGATACCGGTATAATCATCAGGACAAGAGCAGTTGAGACCAGAACCAAAGTCTTGGCAATGTCCTCCGTGCATGCACGGGTTGCCTGTGCAGCGTTCAGGTGCGGTCTCGCAGTGTTTTCCATCTGTTCCTGAAGGGCAACTGTAAACAAAGTGTATGTTTTTAATGCAATCAGCAGGACGTCAACATAACACACCTCATACCCCAAAACATAGATATATAAAACACTTAAAATGGAATGGTTATGGTTTTTTTTGAAGCAGTATCAAAATCACTTGGAAAGTTTTCTGAAAGTAACCATAAATTGATTCTTACTGTTGTGTGATGATAACAACAATTATAATATGGGAACCCCCCCTCCCCCTTCACAACTAAGACTGTGTATTAAATATATATAAGAATCTTTTGCTTACAGTATGTCTTGGTTGAAATGGGATGTTGCGGGTAATAAGTAATATCCCAATATACCTCAAAGAATTGCTGCACCTTATATTGTACCTTGTATATGTTCTGCATTGGCCTGATGATGGCTGTTTTATGGCCGAAACATGTAGCCCTGATGTAGTTGATATTTCATCAATGCATTGATATAAATATGTTGTTTTTTAGATGGTAAAAATACATATATTTGCTGCACAACAACTTACAGTGCAGTAGCTCTTCTTAGGTTATTTGGATATTATGTATTACCTGACAACAGCCCATTTCGACCACAACCTGTTGCCTGCAGAAGTTTCTTATATACATAAAATATACATTCTTAGTTTTGACTGATGGGATTTTTTTTCCATGCAATTATTTCCCAAAAGTGTCCCCAGAAAGGACTTTATAAAGGTAACTGTGTATAAAAATATTGTTTGTTTATATAGAACAGTTCTAGGAAACTAACAGCCTATTACTGAAGCATCCTACGGCATGCAGAAATGCTTCTTACTCGTTTAAAGTTATGTACGGCTTGTTACAACAGGGATAAGAGTGTCTTCCTTTAGTCTGTTAAATATTATGAAAATTGTGGATGGAGTGTTTAGTATCAAGGTGCAGGTCTCCTGGGATGAACTGCTATGTCAGTAGCTCCTGACATATCAAAGGACTGCAGTGTCTTCATCCCTCCTTTACTGAGATCCCTCCCTCTAGTACCACTACTGGTTTGCAACCCTCTCTGGCCATCCAATACGTCCACTGACCATAACCATATATAACACACCACTTATCCTATGCAGCCATTCTACTTGGACTGCTTAACCCTGAAAGTAAAGGCAATGCCATCCTTCAAAACAATGAGGAACACTCACACAACAACCCAGTGTCACATCCCAGAATACTTGAATTTTCAGCAACCTTCAATCTCACATTTACCATTATTAATCTTAGCAATATAATGTATTTCAAAAAATAAAGACAATTAATTCCCTCCCTAATTTCCAAAACAAAATTCAATGCGGCCACTGTTCATAGGTTAAATTGTATACAGTCATCCATTCCCATGCGATACTTACACGCAGAAGAAATCTTGAAATAAGTTAATACAGTTGGCATCATTCTGGCAGGGCTTGTTTTGGCAGGTCCCTATGTCAGATTCACAGCGGGAACCAGTCCAGCCAGGTTGGCATTCACATCGGAACCCACTCACTTCATCCTTACAAGTTGCTCCATTAAAACAAGGCTCAGAAGCGCAGTCATTCATGTTCACCTACAGCAATGTATGGCACAACATAAACATCCAGTTACATGTTCACCTACAGTGATGCATGGCACAACATAAATATTCAGTTATATGTTTAACTACAGTGATGTATGTCACAACATAAATATCCAGTTCCATGTTCACGTACAGCAATGGATGGCACAACATAAATATCCAGTCATTCATATGTTCACCTACAGTGATGTATGGCACAACATAATTATCCAGTAACTTGCATGTTCACCTACAGCAATGCATGGCACAATATAAATATCCAGTCACTTGCATATTCACCTACAGTGATGTATGGCACAACATAACTATCCAGTCACTCGCATTTCACCTACAGTGATGTATGGCACAACATAACTATCCAGTCAATCGCATATTCACATACAGTGATGTATGGCACAAAATAAATATCCAGTCACTCACATATTCACCTACAGTGCTGTATGGCACAACATAACTATCCAGTCAGTCGCATATTCACCTACAGTGCTGTATGACACAACATAACTATCCAGTCTCTCGCATATTCACCTACAGTGATGTATGGCACAACATAACCACCCAGTCGCTTGCATATTCACGTACAGTGCTGTATGGCACAACATAACTATCCAGTTACTCACATCTTCACCTAGAAATGTATGGCTCAACAAAAATATCCACTTATTAATGTATTCACCTAGAGAAATATACAGCACAGCACAGCTACATGTATCAGTGTATATGATATGACCATGTTCGAGCATGTATGTCAGCATTTTTCTTTTAATATTTTGAACTCTTCAGAAGCAACTAAACTGACGGGATGCAGAAAAATATTAATCAAAATCTCACTCAAAATGTCATAAGTCAAGAAAAATACAATTTAAATTTCTTAACCATCGTGCTTCCTATTACAAGAATATTTTATTTGCATGCTAACTTCCTTTACAGTAAAATGTGACCCTGCAAGCCTTAGATCCAACATCCTCACTCACCTCACACAACTTCCCAGTGTATCCTTCATGGCAGTGACATAAGAACCTGTTGTCGAGATCAAAGCACTGCTTCGTTCCCTCTGGATTACACGGGTCACTCAGACACTCGTCAATCTCTGCTTCACACTGCAGACCTGCCAAGAACAAAAAAATATAATCGGACTCAGAAATATGTGTTAATGTGGCAAATACATGATACCGCTTCTAGTGAAGCAACTGATGTAACAAACAACCGTGTCACAACTCAAACCGTCTGTCATCAGTCCCTCACCACAGACGCCCAGGTTCAATCCCAAGCCAGTCCATGTGGTATTTATGCTGGACAAAGTGGCATTGGGACAGGTTTTTATTCAAGTACTCTAGTTCTTCCCTGTCAGAATTATTCCAAGAAATGCCCCACACTCATATTTCATTCATCACTGACACTATACTCTCACATTAATTGATAGTGTCAAGGAATAACAAACATGATATAAGGAGATTAATGTCAGTTAGGTCTGCCATGATTCAAAATAACTTACCCATATTTATTATTTGTAATTCATACGCATGACACAAGATGGCACAACCATGATAAATATGTTCTTCCCAAAATGTTCAGTGTTTCAATTTATCACAGAAGTCTCTCTTGTGTTACTAATTTCATGAGAAACAGCACAAGAATTCTCACACAACTTATAAAAGTAGACATGGCAGCCAGAGGGCTAGATAATCCTTGTGCATATACAAGATTTTTCTCCTTTATAAAACTCTGAGACACATCCAGCCACCTATTCAACAGATAGGAGGGTCTCTTTCCCCATGTGCATGGGATTGACTGTGCCACTCAGTCAAAGATACAAGGTCAAGAATCAAAGGAGCTATACCTCTGCTCCCCCCCATATCTTCACAGTGTGTACAGGCACAACTTTACCTTTACCTTGACAACAAAATACTTTAATGGTGACATCTCATTCTCTCAGTCACTTACCTACAAACCCTGGCCTGCAGTTGCAAATGAAACCATCCAATTTGTCCACGCACGATGCGCCATTCTGACAAGGCTCAGATGCACAATCATCAAATGTGTGCTGGCATCTCTTTCCTGTATAACCCGGTTCACACGTGCATCGGAAATCATTTATGCCGTCTTCGCACTGTCCATCATTCTCACACGGTGCACTAGCACAGTCATTTATATTCACATCACACATTGCACCTGTAAACAAACGATAAGTCAAGAAAATGAGGTTATATTAACCCTTCAACTGGTTTAAATTTCAATTGTGCTCAAGGATGGAGCATTAAATTTAAATTGCTCTACGCTCTACACTGCAGGCAAGCAGCGGTGTGCACAAAGGCTGGCAACATACAAGGAATTGAAGGCTGTAAACTGCACAGGCTTCAGCAAAGAAATGTTAAATATCTTAAGTAGAATGCAATGGTGACAAGACTGGAAACAAACAGAAATGATTTTATGAAGACCGCAGGATAAACATCAATGTCTAGAAGAAATAAAAAAAATTACAACAGATGTACGAATGTCTAGAATAACAGAATTTACAGAACAATACAGGAAAAAATGTGAAGAACGACAAGTTGCTGTGCTCTGATTAAAGTCAATGAAGATTCTAAAATATTGGTACATTATTTTATCTGACAACCCACATCCACTCTTGTTCAGAGAATTTCATATGACTGTGGGCAGCCCACCATTCACAGCTCATCTTACTTGCTGTAATTTTGGGGTCCACATATTTTAAGCCAGTGTACCGCAGGGTTTCGCTCATCACACATGCCCACACCCATACACACACGCACACACACAAACACACACACATGCCCACACACACACACCCGCACGCACGCACACACCCGCACATATGCGCGCGCACACACACACACACACGCGCACACAAATCAACGATATTTACCCAAATAAATATGATAATTTGGTCCTAGTCAATCATTTGAAAAACCAGAGGAGTTGCCTTAGAACCATGCACAAAGATAAACATGTCCTGCATGAGTATTTTCCTGAAAATTGAAGACTGTGAAGAGGGTTTGTCTTACAGGCACACTCATCTTATATGTAGGCAGATATGGTACATATTAGTGAAAAAGGTGGTATAAATAACAAACATACTATTATTAACGTCTGCAATCAAGTGGCAGATGTTTCAGTTTTGTCTTGGACAGAATATCACTTCTCTTTGGCTTAAAACCAGAACATCCAAGTCTGTTAACCAACCATTATTTATCCCATCGGAAAAGCAAATCTCCCTTAACAAATCTAATATACGTTCATCCAATGTAATGGCTACATTTGCTCACTATATAGTAAAGCTTAATGCAAGACTGCATTTTATTTATTCCTATTCTATCAAATAAACATTGAAGTCAACACACATTAGTATCAGTGGGCCAGGTAGCTCAGTCCGTACACCAACTGGCTAGGGGCTGGACGGTCCAGGGATTGAATCCTGGTGGGGGCAAGATTATCTGCACCTGTCCAGACCGGTCCTGGGGCTCACCCTGTCTCCTGTACAATGGGTACCGGCTCCTTCCCAGGGGTAAAGAGCAGCCAGGGCATGACACTGACCCCTCACCCCCTTCATGTGCCGTGGTAAAGAAAGAGTAGAGCTATACCTGTACTCACCCTATGGGCCATATGGCCTGTACAGAGCCTCAGTGCCTGTACAAGGGTGCACTTTACCTTTACCTTTCCCACTAGTATCACATTATCATCAATTAGGACAAATAATTCAGAGAGTTAAATGTTTACCATTTTTGTTAAACATTGAACACTGACACTTTTATGGTATCAATGATGTAAGAGGCAATAACACTTGTAAATGGGAACTTATGTGTATTTAGTAACACATCTTACCTGTCCAGCCAGGATGACAAATGCAATGGTGAGTGAAAAGTTTATCCACACATATCCCATGTTTGCAGGGACTGGAACCACAGAGGTCAATCTTCTCATGACAACGTTTGCCAGTGAATCCTGAAGGACATGCACAGCTGTAATCTGCAACTAGGTCAGTGCAGTTAGCTCCAAGCAGGCACGGACGTTCTGCGCAGTCATCTGAAAGAAACGGTTTTTATGTGCTGATGAAACTGCCAAGCTGATCCCAGTGGCTGTGCAGTCTAAGGCGTGGGTCTGTGGCCGCATGCTTGCTGGGATTGTGGGTTCGAATCACACCGGGATCATGGATGTGTGTCTTGTGAGTGTTGTGTGTTATCAGGTTGGGGTCTCTGCGTTGGGCTGATCACTTGTCCAGAGGAGTCCTACTGAGTGTGATCGTGAAGTCCCATAAGGTAAGACCATGACTCGGAATAAGGTCAAAGCACCACAGAAAAAAAGACACTGCTAATCTCCACTAATCTCTAACTTCCTAAAGATTTATTTTCTTTTGGTGTATACAGGTCACTGTATGATAATACATGAAAGCACTCCAATCATAAATGCATGACTGACAGATCTGGTAAGAAGAAAGTATAAAAAAGGCTTCTGTTACTGTATGATTTAATCAATTGTAGGGACATTTTAATACAAAAATTACACGAATCCTACCATTTATGCTATCTAATGTCCAAACCTTATTGAATGCAGACAAACACAAAACATTCAGGTATCTTACCACCTTATACAACTGCCAACACTGAAACAAGCAATAACTGGATAATATATTTCAAAATACCTGCAGACACATAAATAATTATATATTCTAACAAGAAGATAAGGATTTATGTTTTATTATAGAAGACTGTATTAAATAAGTGCTGTATAATACTGAGCTTACACCTCAAATGTAGAGCATGTTATCTCCTTTTATTAACAAAGTGAAGCCGAACAAGTATGCTATATAAATAAGTAAAAAGATTTTTACCTGTGTTTACCTCACAGTGCTGTCCTTCCCAACCCGGCAAACATTCACACTTGAAGCGTCCTTGCTGCAAAGCCACGCATGTTGCACCGTTGGCACAGGGATTACCATTTGCTGTGCATGGATTTATCTGTCCAAACACATGACAATAACATATTCACTGTATCCATCAGCTGTTTCTTACATTTCCAAGTAGGATTTCAAAATTAACTTCCGCTTGTAACTATTCTCTTTCACTGTTAAATATATGAGGCACAGAAACTGTCACACATAAAAATGGACACAACAGATAGTGTCATGAAACACACCAGCCACAGTCACATCAAATAAGGGGGTAAGCATAATATTCATGAGATAATCCATAGTATATGGCAATAATTATCCAACAAGATGCAACAGTATACAATTTATTTAAATCTGTCAACTGCTCAGCGTGTTTACATTGGTATTTCACCCATCATCAGGAGCTCATAACACTGTATCTACGGCATCTGGCATTAATGAGACAGTTACTACTACCTGTCATGAGCGCGGCTGGATAGGAACTGCAGTTACATAATGCATGGCCCATTAAAAAAACAATAAAAAAAATAATCCATATTCTTGCTATGATTTCCAAGGATAACCCTTCATTTCACCTGTTCCTATGTGATACAGACCTAGTGTGATACCAAGAAACCATAATTTCACTAAATATTTATGCCACAAATTTGAGAAGTTCCCAGCTTGGAAGGTGTTATAGCACAAGGCTGCAAAGCTGACTTTTGCCTACTCCATAACAACTGCCATCTGCCATATTACCCATCAACTGATCATCATAGTTACTTCTTTGCATAGCAACAATCGCAGTCTGGCTTAACTATTATCCTGTAATCACTTACTAACAAACCAAGCACATTCTGTAAGGTCATGCTAGGAGTCATGCCATGTCTGGGCACAAATGAAAAAGTGACAGAAAACAGAACTGTGGTAGCAGTAGCTCTCAAAGAGCAGCAGGTTTTTATCCCACACAAATTTTGTTCTCTGTTACTGCATTCCAATTTGTCTCAGGAACAGTATTCTGAGGGTTGCTCTTCATTCCACTGTGGTACTGTTTTGCTATTTTATGTGTCATAGATCTGATTTGTAATTAGCAGCCCACAGCATGAATAGAGATAAATTCAGCCAGCCCATTTGGTTGCATGTGCAATTACTCATGCAGCCGAGTGGGCTGCCTGAAATGTTTCTGTACAGAATTAAGTCTTTAACTCAACACTCATTATTTGGTGTTGTATAAAGTTGTTTATACTTTGTATTTTACGACACAATACATTTGTTGTTACAACCTTCTTGTTTTCCTTCTATGTCTCTGTCTTTGCTTTCAGGTTAACTGGGCTCCGTTGCTGAAGATCACAGTGATGATTATGAACTTGGGACCCCCCACCTGATGATAGGATAAGTTCAGTTTGACTACACAGACTCACCAGTTTGTTTAAACACTGCCCATAAGAACACAGTAATGTTTCTCAGTGCATGCCACAACTCCTGGCTCAAGGTCTATCGTTACTTAAGCATATATTTTTGTTAATAGTTATGTGTCTGTCTGTACCGTAACATCACAGTCCAATCCGGTGTATCCTGAACGACACAGACAAGTATAGTTGTTGAGGCCTGGTTCATTTTTACACATGGCCCTCTCTGGACAAGTGTCATTTCTACAGTCTGACTGCTCCACTTGGCAGTTTATTCCACTGTATCCTGCAACAGAACAGCACAGAGACTTATGTTGAGATGAATTAATATGATGCATTCTTACATATGATACACAGTCATTTAAAAATTGGGGATAGCACAAAAACAAGCGGCAACATTTCAAACAGTTGATGGGTTTACTCCATGAGCCTGGAAATACCAGTATTTGATAGAAATAATTTTTGTTTCATCAACGTTAATGGTTCCTTGCAACTTTACAGAAGCACAAATTTTATCTATCAATTTCCCGATGTAATTCATCTCCATGAAACAGAGTCCTCCTTGAGAATTACCAGCATGTCGAAGAAGTCCCTGCCATCTGTGGAACCCTCCTCCACACACCCCAAAAAATATAAACACGGAAGTCACAGTGTAATTTTTAGGACCATTTAAAAAAAAAACTTGTGTTATACACCAAAAAATATGGTACATTAGAAACAGTTCCAAAATTCAAGTGCTGCTTTATATTCTTGTAAATAATTTTAAAGTGTGTTTTACAGAAACATATCCGTACATTATTGTTTGTCAAGCAAAAATATGAATATGCAGGCCACAAGTGCACAGTGAAAGCCATAAATTGTCACTGGAGACCACAGCAAACCACAGAAATAAAATTAGGTGAAAACATATTTAAGTAAGTTATTTCCCAACAATGACATATTTCATGGCAGGTTTGGGTTTCTTTTAATGTTATAAATAGTCACGTTTAAGCTTCTCATTTTATTTTGCATGTTCGACACAGTCTATCTTGTAAAAAGCAATCCCTACACAGGCCTGGAGAGGCCCTGTGGAATCCAGGAAGTTGAGGCTCCCATATTTCAAGACAATCAGCACATTAAGGTGGTGAGGTTGTCAACCTTATGCACTGGCCACCTTTAACCCCCCCCCCCAGGAAGTACTCATTTCTGTTATAGTCTGAGTCGATTCCAGAGCCGCAGTGTGGCCAGAAGGATTATGTCAATGAAAAATTCCACTGACACCAACAGGAAGTGAACCCGTGACCTTCTGGCTTGTAGCACAATGCCTCAACCAACTGCGCCACCGCATACCACAGTCTATCTTGTAGTACAACCATTTGAGTGACTTAGTTATGCTTAATTCACTGTATCTCCACACCAACCAACCAATCTAACAAAATCTTTTACAACAATAAAAGTGGCCACTGTACTTCAATATCTGGCCTTCCACTTTCTATGCATTCCTGTCTCTCACACATTTAATTTTTTACACATATTACTTTTGAACATTTAATAAGTGATTATTATTATTATTATACAATATGTATGTCTCCTGTCACAGGCATTTCTTCCTGGTACTTCTCTTGAACCAACGGTGATCCCCACTGCTCAGGCTTCAAGCTTCACATTGCAGTACTTTCCGTATTATGTGTGATGTTCTAAGTATAGCTGTCTTTTGTAGTGAATCTATCGAGTGGTTTCCTGGTATAGTTTCCAAATTTTTCTTTAA
>Ga0136643_10009252_pt1 | contig 14481 bp, 13 predicted proteins | sample TergutLab28metaG_FD_96883 | JGI IMG/M metagenome (GOLD analysis project Ga0136643, IMG submission 96883) | Labiotermes labralis P1 segment gut microbial communities from Petit-Saut dam, French Guiana - Lab288 P1 (version 3) (version 3) | ecosystem: Host-associated > Arthropoda: Insects >... | reverse complement strand
GGGAGACCCAGGCATAGATAAGAGGATAATATTAAGATGGATCTTCAGGAAGTGGGATGTGGGGGTATGGACTGGATCGAGCTGGCTCAGGATAGGGACAGGCAGCGGGCACTTGTGAATGCAGTAATGAACCTTCCATTCCATAAAATGCAGGGAATTTCTTGACTAGCTACAAATCGGTTAGATTCTCAAGGACTCTGCTGCATGGAGTAAGTAAGTAAGTAAATAAGTAAGTACGTATGTTTTACAAAATATAATTTTTTCATGTTTTGGGTACAAATTTACTGTCACATTATAATGGCTTGCTGAGCCTTACATCCTTGCTCCTTACATTCGTTGATATCTTTTCTACTAATTTGCATTTAAGAACAACAGTACAATGAAGCTTTGGTTATTCATTTTCATGTGATTGAAGGTTGGTTGGAAAAGCCAGTTCAGGGTCTGGAAGTAGCCTACAGCCTAGCCTATAGATGCAGTCAGGAAGCCAAATAACTGAAAACTGGCAATGTTTCAGCACAAAAAATTGGCAATGTTTCAGTACAAAAACATATCCATAACACAATTTTACTACATAATAAGAAAATGAGTTTTAGAAAATACATCTGAAGACCTGAATATCTGTTGGGAGTTTTTGCCACTTTATGGGATTCAACCTTCATCATGTAGACCTAATTAGGCCTAGACTGTTTTCAGTGTTGTAGCAGTGGCCCAGCAATGACCCACACTTCTTTCTCAAATTCGTGTAAAGTTTGTTCGTGTCAGTTTCTTTTGTGCGTCAATTATGCGGTTGGTTGACTGAAGGTTGGATGCATAAGGGTTCACTGCGCAGCCTTTGTGAACTGTGCATCACAATGTTTCCTATATATAAAGTTAAGGGGCAATGAAACAACTTGAAACTAACAAGAAACATAATCTGGTTTTAAAATTTTGGGGTACCACCTCTCAAAATAGTCACTTTCTGTATATTACTACCACAGGACAATACCAACAGCAGAATCTATGAAAGAATGATTATGAATTTTAGAATAATGAAGAAATAGAGGGGATAAGAAATATATACAAAATTCTGGCTGTAAAAAAATAAAGAAAAGAGACCACTTTGGAGACCTGGATACAGATGGTAAGATCCTATTAAGCTGGTGCTTGAGGAAAAATACTTAGGGATATGAAGTTGATTCAATGAGCTGAAGACAAATCCAACAGTATGCTGATATAACACAACAACAAATCTCCAAGGCAGGGAATATACTGACCAGTTTGCTAATTAAAAACTTTTCCAAGGAACACCCTCCATTCTGGTGTTAGCTCCACATTATACAGAGGCTTGCACCATAAATAACAAGTAAGACATGTAAACATATTCACATCCTGGCTGCCATTACAGCAGTGGCGGTACAGCCCTCTCAACATCATGGTTGTTACTACAGACCCTCTAGCAATGTAGGCCTTTAGCATAATATCCTTGCTGTTACAACAGTACCTCCAGCAATATAGCCTTTTCCCCATTCTGACTGTTACTACAGTACCTCCAGCAATATTGCCCTTGCATGATCATCATAGTCCATGCTGCTGCGGTCAGACAGGCTGAGCAGGAAGTTCTCAGGTGCACAGAACAGCTCAGTTTTGTCTGGCCTCTCCAAAAATAGAAGCTTATTCTTCGAATCTCGAGTCCACATCATTAGATTCTCGACTAGCAGCTCATGGTCTTCATACACTCGTTCTGGAAAGCAACAGTAAAATATAGCACTAACACATCAATTTGTTCAAATACACCACACAATGTTTAGCTTAATTTCAAGGTTTGGTAAGGGCAGACAGTCCTACAGTGTCATCATGTGTTGTCATTCATACAACCCTACACCACCTATGAGGTGCAAGCAGTTATCTTGGCAGTTAAGAAGTGTAGGTATGCCATACCCTCCCCTTCTAGTCCTATGATACATTGCTGCCTATCTGCCACACATGTCACTGCATCCCAAAGACCACAACCCTATTCTATAGGCTGGTATAGTGTTAATACTCTGAACTCGCATCTAGGTGATGTCCAATATGGATATTGGCTGGGGCACTAGCTAGCCTGGTTGAGGTTTTTTGTTTTTCCCAGTCTCTCAAGGCAATTGCTGGGAAAGTACCTCAATTACACAATGACCAATTCCTTCCAAATCTTCAATGATTCATCATTCACCACTCATTGTACCTATGATGCAATACCATCTGGAATACTGACAGCACCATAACATACACCAGAAACCACAATATGAGGAAAAGAAAGGACAACCAATTATAAGCAATGGACAAAGATACAACAGGAATGCTTGTTAGAGGACAGAGATTGTCATAACCAATCAACAATGGACAAACATCAGTGAAGTATAATGAACAACAAGCCCAAAAATATATCAGCATTTCAAACTTACCCATATAGAGATCTGGCAGATGCTCAACAATGCCCCATTTGGGGTCCATATGGACATGATTCTTGTCAGCAAGGAGGCGCGTCACATAGGCACAAGTCATCTTTTCATCTACCAAGAGGCTTTTTGTGCTGCCATCTGCAGAGAATGCCTTGATGAACAGCTTCTTGACACTCGCTTCCTTCATCTTCTCTAGGGCTATGCGGATCTTCTCTGCTTTGGCACGACTTGCTGCATCCAGCTGCAGTCAGTTATTGGTCATATTAATTGCAGTTGACAAAAGGGCTGTGACCACCCATATCAAGACCCATCACAAATCTGATCCCATTTTAGCTTACCTTCCTTAGGAAACAAGCAAGCTTATGCGAATACTGTGATGTTGTGCGCGCACGTCTGTGTGTCTCACTTCAATTTGAACATCATTTCCCTAACTTTCACAAAACTTGGTATAGACATAAACCAACAGGGTCCACTCTAAATGCTGGCTGATGTGAGAATAAGGAGAGTGGGAATGGGGAACTTAAAATCGCTGTTATGTACCAAATATTAGGGCAATTTACACTAAATACATTATGAATTTGGGGGGGGGGGACAAAACCCAAATGCCCTACTGTCTAGTGACAAAGATCTAGGGGCTTATAAGTATTATAATGAATGAGTGTATATCAATATATTATATACATTATTCACATACTGAGATGGCACACACATTTTCACTTGAGGGGTCTGCAATCTTATTTGAAAAAACTGCAACGTTTGGGTCAGCTGAACTGTGTACATACACTGCAAATAATAGTGAAGGGCATATCCAATAAAGATTAAACTGCAGAGCAATGATGGAGCAACTAGTTGTTGCACAGGTTTTGTGTTGGTGCAGTAGTGAGAACATGAAATCTGAACACAACTCAAAAAATTCAGTGTGCTGAAAGCTTGTTTCACAGCTTGTCGCTGTGGAGTTAATTTGTGACGCACAATGCCAAGCATATTTGTAGAAAGCAATCGGCATGCACTGTGTAATGGAATGACCTTGCCTGGCCTTATCTGGGTACAAAGGTGATGGACCCTTCCATTTAGAAACCTGTCACTTTGTTTTCTGGCCATACCAATAAACCTACACATTATTACCTGCTCAAAACCTTACAAAGGAACCATGGTTCTCTGGAGTTTCTCCAGCAGATCCAGCACTGATGTAATTCTGCTTCTGTACGCATTCAACAGCAGAGGCATAAATTTTGCAGCACTCTGTTTCATGTTCACATCCATTGTTAAAAAGCTGTGGCATTTTCCAAATGAGATTTCCAAATCATCAGCCAACTTTGGAACAGTGACATATCTGTTTTCATGGATTGGTTCCTTAATTCTTGTCATAATTCTGTATATTCTGCTGGTACTCATCCCAAATGTTCAGCATTGTCCACAGATTCTAAACTCTGAGAGCCAATCAGACACATAGGCTCCACTTGTTTCCTCTCCACAAGCAAGTTTTAACATCCTGACGGTTTAAATGGCAGTTTCAACTCATATGAAGCAGAACTTCATGCACACATACTGTTCTTCAAAGCCTGGTACTGTCAGCAAGAGACACAGCACACAGTCACATTTCACAAAGTGTTAACTTCACAAACTTTGCCATCAAGAGCACATGACCGCACATTCCACCCCACCAAGCACACTAGTTCCGTACTAACTGTAGCAGCATCACTGTGTGACCAGTCTGGAAAATTTCTAATCACACCAAAAGCAAAATAAGAGTTGTTGTGTACTGTGAACTTTTTTGGGAAACGTCAGAATAACATGTTGACCGTAACTGTGGCTCGGTAGTTGGAATATTTAACCTGTGGACTTTCTTCATTAATCTACTTTCCTTCTAGTAAAAGACTAAGAACATGGGTTTCATTTCCAGCTTGAGGTGGACAGAATACAAAGAAATTCCTAGAGAAATTCTCATGCCCCTACACATATCCCCTTAAAAGGATCTCTGCCTAGGGTCAGGCCAGAATAGGAACTTCTTCAAATTCACTCCACCTGATGATACAAACAGAATCGATTTCAGAAGTGTTGTGGTTTTATATATAAAAAAGAGGGGGGGGGCACTGGGCACAGTACAAAAGAAGAGCCTTAAACACTGTGTCACACCACCATCAAATAGCTTCAGTCTCGTAGTTCAAAATAAAGCCAAAAGATACCGGAATATGCTGATGCTCTCTCTGGTATTTGCCACAAGGGAAGTAGTTAAGCATTTTAAGACATTGCATAATGAAGTCAAACACACTCTGTAACCAAATACAAAGGATATGCAATACATCCCAAAGCCAAAAATAAAAACCTTAATCAAGAACCACTACCCAGTGATTGTTATTATTTTTTACCTGGGTGGGAGAAGGAGCCAAATTGAGACCACTGCTTTTGCCACCAGGATCATTGCGACCTCCACTGCCCCCACTGGAGGCAGAGCTCTCACTTGACAACATGGACACATTATCTGAGAAGGCAGAGTCATTGTCTGGACTTTCCGTCCGAACACCTGAAAACAGAACCATTAAATACAATTCAAATTACATAACTTTGGATTTGTAACCTAGAACTTTTTAGTTAGAATCAATTCTAACCTTTGTTTTTGATGAAACCATTTAAATTTGTTTCCAACGATGATATGTCAATTGGGTTAAAGCAAAACCTCAACACCTTATTCACACAATGAATTATACTGAAATCTTTTGTAAGTCTGTTCTATGAATTACATGTTTTATAAACCTGTCATTGTACAAATTCTGTTGCTGTTTCCTTTAAGACTTCCAAAGTATTTCACCAGTCCATCATAACGGCATACATCTGCACTGTTCCATTTTGACATACTGCTTTACAGTCTGTTTTCCAGGTTCCATACAAGATTGCCCATATCATCAAGCTCATGTGTATCTGTGGGTCTCAACACACGTCCTCCATTATAACTTAAAGAGTGCATTCATTTTTGAATACTTATTGAAAGATGTGCTGAATTAAGAAAATGACTATACACATGCAAGTGTAATATTTCTGTTGCCCATTTCTTAATATGGACAAAATACAGAACCAAAAATGTTATAAAATTTTCTCCATACTCTTGCCAATATGTACAGTAGCCATTGCTATTAAAAGAGATGTGTAAGTACTGGAGCAAACATTCTAGACATGACATGAATCTCCACTTCAAACTTTTCTTTACTTACACATGAAAATATTAATATATTAATTTAAATTTTTCTTCTTCTGAGTTTTAACTGCTATACAAGGCTACTGTAATGGTGAAGCAAAACAACCACACACCATGCAAATTACAATTAATTCCATTTGTAAACATGTTTCATTTAATACTTCACCATTATGCCGGACATGTCCAATGATTTATGATTTATCTGCATTTGTTATATGTCTCTATTTGGAAGTTGGCTCTATCCCCATCTACAAGTGATCGTGAGATTTGTAATTCTCATGGCAGTGAATACTGACAGTACAATATTCTGGGGTATGACACCATGTAGTCTGACAGAAAGGTAGCGTGATTTGTCAATGTCAATATAATGACAGATACTGTCTTCATTGTTGGCAACCGTTGAGATCAGAACTGGAACCTCTGAATTGTAAACCAGTATGTAGCTCCAGTAGTCTACTGCAGCAAATACACACCACATAGTGGACAAAATCCAAAGCATTTGTGAAAATGCTCTATTCTGGTGCCTTACCCCCTTCACTCTTTGTTAGTGGGTCCATATCACTGGAGTCCAGCTTCAGCATTCGGTTGCCTTCAGAGCTGGAACGAGAGTGTGTTCTCTGATGCTGCTGTAACAATGACTGGTGCTGACCTGCCCTCTCCATACCTGTACAACATAAAACAACTTACTTACATCCAAGGTTTTGTAGCACAGTCATGTACTCTATATTTACATTACTGACATCTGAAAGAACATTTATATTTTGCGTTACAGAGTATTTTATTTTTTAATTTGTGTGAGTGGGAATGCACTGTGTGACACATAACGCTACTCCACCCATCAGCTACGAATCATGTGGAATTTGAAATTCTTAGAGTAGTGTACAGTCCGGCAGGACGTGAGGATGTATCATGACACAAGTGAGCAGTTACTGCCCTCTGACTGTGGGGGGGGGGCCAAAATTTGGTCCCAGGCCAGTCTGTATGGAATCTGTCATGGACAAAAGGGTAGAGGGACATGTTTTCTCAGAGTTCTTCAGTTTTTCCCTACCAGTATAGTTCCACAAATGCTGCATACTCATATTTCATTCATATATACCACTGTTGCTGTAGCAGATGACAGTGCAACAAAAACTTCTCTTCCCTCTAGCATGTGACACCATGTTGTCTGGTAGAAATTTACCAGTGTTCTTTTGAAACATCAGTACAATTCTGCCACATTACTTGGAATTACATCTAGCTGACGGAAGTATTCATCTACAAATTAATTTGCACAAAAATAAAATTTAAAAAAATTTTTTCTAAGCAAATCTATTGTTTCTACAAACTACTTGATGAAATACCAGAGTATGCACACTGCACAGACATAACAGTATGATCATAATATGGTGTAAATTATTAAATCTAGTGACGGAAGAACTCCAAGAGTTGACTTATACAGGAAAACTGTAGTGTTAGAAGATATATGGCATGGACAGGAGAGGGTTACCTTATTAATTGCTCAGTGGTTACCATATGTATCATCAGGTTCAACATTCAAAACTCTATATCCTGCTCACAAAGTGCATTTCTGTGAAAATTTTTATTGATCTTGGAAGAAGCAGCACCTATTTCCATATGCAACAATGGCTAACTGGTTTTTAAGATTCATATGGAGCGTGTTTACTGTGAAACAGGGCTAATCTTTAAATATAATTACAGTTAATTTTCATTGTTAGCAGGTTATTCAACCATTATGGCTGAATATAATGAGCACATTTATTTAAAAATACCTACTATGAAAATGAATGTTCAATAACAGATGTTTGTTACATGGGTACTACTATTCTTCCTTTTTTGTGACTCCATTATCCAAGTAGGATCGGAACCTCCCTAGTTGCTCTCCCTCATCCATCTCTATACTGCACTACTTGTCTCCAATTAACAATTTCCATCTTTTTTATGTCATTTTCTACCTCATCTTTGCATCTAATCTCAGGTCTGCCCTTCAGTATTTTCAGATGTATATTACTCAAGTGACATATATATATATTGGATTTTTTTCTGCTGTCTTGTTTTTAACTAGGAACATACAGCATCTGGAAAAAGAAATTAGCTCAATCCAACAGACCCTAAAGTGGAAGGAGTAAAGCTGTCCCTGTACATGCCATGAAGGCATATAAGGGGTGGAATCATAGCATTATTAATTCTTAACCTCAGCAATATTCAGGATTATTTTTTGCTTAAACCTGCATGCCTTTAACTTGAAACAAGGCATGCAAAAAGTTAAACATACAAGCATGAATCACCTCACATCCAATTCTGTTCCAATGGCATTGTAACAGAACCATTTCATTGTATGTGTTATACTGCAATACTGATGAGAAAAGCAACCACATCCAGTGTGAGAAATGAACACTTCTGCCACTGACAAAGCTACTGAAAGTTAAGACAAGAAGGGAAGTACCTGTACTGGGCACAGAAGTCCGCTTGGGGCCCGGATGCTGGGAATTACTCCTTCCACCAGTGCCACCACCTGTCAGCGCAGTGTCGTACTGGTTTTCTAACGCGCACAATTCACCCAATATGGCATCCAGATCAACATCTTGGGAGTCTGAAAACAAAAAGCTCTTTATCATTCACTTGCACTTATTTGTACAGTCTGTTTACTTACTTACTCCATGTTGTACAATCCTTCTTGAGAAGCCAACCAGTTCTCAGCTAGTCAAGAAATTACCCCCATTTTATGGAACCCGAAGGTTCATAACTGCATTTACAAGTGTCCACCACCTGTCCATATCCTGAACCAGATCCATCCAGTCCATGACCCACATCCCACTTCCTGTAAACCCACCTTGATATTATCCTCCCATCTACGCCTGGGTCTTAGGCCATGCCAAAGGATCAGTCCAGTTCTGAGGCACCTGTTTATATTTCATAACTATGCCATTTTTTATGGTGAGGAGTTGTTAGCACCTCGCCCAACCCCCAAGTTGGAGGACCAGCCCTTGGTGGCTGTCTGTGACTGCTTATTCAATATGGTTACCCAACATAATGGAGACTGTTTCTCCATGCGCAGCCTGAGGACACATCAAGCTGTGGTGACAGGGAACCACTTATCACGGCTACATTCTGTTTACAGAGAAAAAGCCAAGACTGGCAACACACCTATATCAGAATATGAATCTATGAAGCTGGAGTGAAATTACATTAGGTCCTTCCCCAGTACCTCCATGTTCACCACAGGGCAGAACCCTTATTTCACTGGATCTACATCACAAAGTAAATTATTATGTGAAAAACCTTGTTTTCAATATCCCATTCTTACACAAACTGACTATAAGTATTCTTAAATCTAATTTAGACAGTTTTATTAGTTCAGCCAAGTATACATAATATACATAATGTTACAGTGTAATGCAAATGGTGCTGCACCTGATAACACTAGGTTTTTGGCAGTCTGCAGCCCATTCAACCTTAACAACTATAAAGAAATATTGCTATGCACTAATCTACTAACAAGATCTAATTTGCTTGCAGTGCTGTTTAACATATGCATAAAATACAAAAAATTACCTATCTCATTGGGGGACCGTGGTAGCACAGTGGTTAAGGTGCTGTGCTACAAATCGGAAGGTTGCTGGTTTGATCCGATATGGTGTCATTGGAATTTTTCTTTGACATATTCCTTCCGATCGTACTATGGCCCTGGGGTTGACTCAGCCTCTAACAGAAATGAGTACCAGGAGCATTTCCTGGGGGTAAAGGCGGCTGGTGCGTAAGGCTGACAATCTTACCACCATCTTGTGCCGTTGTCATGTAATCTAGGAAACTTAACTTCCTGGAACCCTCTGGGCCACTCCAGGCCTGTAATGGGATTGCTTTACCTTTACCTATCTCATTCAGTAGATTTAAGATAGTTACTATAAGTCAGTTCTCTCACAGAATTTCTTCCTGATATTCAAATTTTTCACACATAAACAATTTTCCCTTCTGTAAAAACCCAAAAGGTACAATATACAATTATATATTTCAATTAACAACTACTCATCATGTGGCCTGACAACTGCAACTGCTGTCACACATGTTTGGTTCTAGTCTGTTAGTTTCTGCAATAATAAAGTCTGGTCTGTGTCATTGTCAGTCACTTGATATTTCATTCTTAATAGTCTGAAGCCTGATTATTTGTGTGAAGGTATTTAATAATGCAGTTCCTGCCCTACAGAAAAACACAGTGCACCTCTATTATAAAGACCAACCAGTTTAATGCTGTTTAGGGAAATAATAGCTTTTTTAGTGTGAGAATCATCTAATGCTGATGAAACAGCACTCTGTTGTAGCCCACCAATACACAGCTTTATAGCAGACAGAAAAAAACCTTGACAGTTCCTTAACAGACCACACTCAAGTATGTTATGTTTTTACAAAAATATAAGGAGAAGCTTTTTTTTTTTGTGAACAACAGATTCTGACAGCCGGTGTGTTTGTAACCCAACTGTCTAGTAATGTGGGAATCTCAGTATGATGAATTTCTTGAGTTATGACAAACTGCTGTTTCAAGAGTGATAAAATGCATGAATGCAGTGTGTGTGCACAAAATGCAGAGCCACTTAAACCTAAATACAGGAAACCCATGCAAGTCACCACACATCTGACTGTAAAGCCACCTCACATAGGCCCAAGTATGTTGCCTTTCGTTTTAAATGTGCTATTTATCGAAATATGCGTCAGTAATGAATGTGTAATGGTTTATGTTCTGTACTTACCCTCCAGATTGGCCATGGAAAATCGGTAGCTGTCTATCCGGGGTGTGTTGAGATCGGAGGTCAGGGGGCGCAGTGCCCCAGAGCTCACATTGTCCAGCCCCTGCAACAAAGTAAGTCACATAAGTTAAGGTTCCCCTCAGAATATAAGAAACACCTAAATGGCTTGTTTTATTTCGAAACTATTTGATTCAAAACCTGTAGAAGGACACACTACATTCCTCCGAAACGTTATCACCCACCAATCATACCGCTTGGTGTCAGAAACCAGTACGCATACTACATCACACAACACTGTTAACTGCAGTGTTTGGCGCAAACCTTCATAAACAGGAACCCTCACTTGCTGTCACCATGAAATGTAGGAACTACAAGATGACAAGATAAATAGCCATTAGATCGCCGGTAGAGAGAGACGTAATACCTGCTTTGAAGGCAACACCTTGTCTGACCGTTTCACACTTCATCCTGGGGCCCGGAAACAGATATTCGTGACAGCCGTTGTTTATCGTCAAGTGACGACATCGCAGCAGCGAGCAGGCAATGACCCAACCCTACACATACACAGACCACGTGACCCAACCTACCCTCCGGAGGGATGAGATGTGTCCATCGAAGGGGTGAAGAAGGAAACACACGGCGAGAAGTGACGTCACGACCACACTGAGTGAGGGATGCTGAATCCATGGAGTAAGGATATAAGTGAGCACGCGCACTGTCACCTAGAAGCCTCCTGCACATAACACCACGCGGCGTCCTCACTTTTGGATGACTTAACTTGTTAACGCTTGCACTAAGACTCCCAGAATACAAAGAAATAGAAGTGCGCGGAGAGAATGCTGCGTACTAGTTATACGTTCCGTAACTGAATGTACAAGGGGGATGGTGTGTGTTCCCCGAACCTGCTGAGTCAAGTTTCTCACTGGTTTTCGGGAGGCGCTAGGTTTGAATCTCGGCCGGGACTCCTAGCATACTGCAACAGTTGTTGCCTGTCTCTCAAACGACGGGACAGTGCCTCAAAGTAGGCCACGACATCGTCCTTCCACTGTATATCCTACCACCCGACGCTGTTCAAAACCATGGACAAATACAACATGTAAAATATTTTGTATCGACTGTACCAACACATGTTCCAAAGAAAATTTTAATTTTTGTCTGTACCGGACAGTTATTGACTGCCGCATCGGTCGGCCATATGTTCTAGCGCACCGATCAACCGCCACAGCCTGTACTGTACCAGTTAACCATCACAACTGTACCGCACCGGTCATAAACTCTACCGTATCAGCCATATGAACTGCACCGTCAAGGCCATTCAGACCACCTAACGGTCCACCATGAACTCTACCCAATCCGTCAAACTCTACCACACAGTACCTTACGCCAAAATTAACTTCCGTCATCGCAATTTGGGTTATGGAAGGTAACGCCGCGTACTTCGGCAGACTGGCATTATTTTTCGGAGCGGGCTGAAACTTGGTACAGTACCTATCTACCGAACTAACTCGTGTCACATCCCAGCAAACTATGATCTTGATACTCACCTCAACTGTAGAAGGAATCTACAACGTTTGTATGGAACATTTTTGATGTGCTCAATATTCAGTGATATAACGGGAGAAACAAATTCACAGAGCAACGTGATTCGCTTCGAACAATGAAGACAAATGCACTTTGTAACGTGACGCCATGTGAATTGGTATTTCATCATCAGGGTGGATGGGCGTATCCTAATGACGAAAGTAGCAGGCTCATCTGCAACGTCAGTATATTTAAAGCAGACAACAGGCCGTCTCCCTAGCCACCGCCGTTAAGAACCGCCAGTCCCACTCTGCGCCGTTTGTTTTGTATCTGCAGTCAATTAACACAAGGTCAAAGTGCGACGCAAAACAGCAAGGAATGCAGTCACAATACATGCGTACATTAAGTGTGCTCTTCCGGGCGTTGTTAACCTCGGTGATGAACTATGGACACGGAAAGACTCCCCCCACTCATATGTTCGACATTAGGGTTGCCATGGCGGAGAATACTTGCAGGATGTGATGCAGTGTAGTTTGGCACAGGCGTACCCCGGGTAATAACACCGGTGGGGGTGTGCAAAATCGACTATGAAAATTAGGAACTTTAATTTTCGAAGGAATCAAGTCAGAATGAAGGGAAAGATCGGTTTGAATCAGTACTTAATATACATAACCCCTTTCCTCCACTCACCCAATTTTTTATTTACCCTTCCTCAAATCAGTAGTAAAAAACTATTCTTAGATATAAAACATACAGGAAAGGCATTTTCCCCCTCTTGCCCACCCCCCCCAAGTTACGCCTATATAGTTTGGTACACAGGTACCAACGTTCCGAGCCAAGGAATGTGTTGTTCCCATACTAAGCACAGAACAAGAATCTTCACCTCCAGTTCTCCAGTTATTCTGTTCACAAGCATGATGGCAGTGACATCACGTGATCATGTGATAACACTTGATTACTGGCGACGGAGCCCAAGGGGAAGGCGCGCGTTCATTAGTTCGTGTGCACCCTGCCCTTAAAAATAATTAACATGGGGTGTGGCACAGAAGTGACATACATGCACATAACAGACGTCATGCATGTGCTGTTCCAACACGAGAATATGCTCACCATTCCATACTGTCTGCTGAGACTATGGGACTGGAATAGCATCAAGTTGAGTACATGTGAGCATATTGACATGTGGACAGTTGTCGGCATATGGCAAGGAGGCAGATATTTCGAACATTTCGGTGTTAGGGCGACGTAGAAATACAGCCGTCGGCAGGTAGACAGAAGCCTCGAGCACCGTCATCCCCATCATCCAAAAGACCAGCTGCCCGTGAGGGATACGATGGGGGTCAACCCTGCTACTTCCGAATTGAGCTTCAACCCAACTAATTTAGAGCATTTCGTCTAAATGAAGGGGTCGCACAGATTACATACAGGCTGTTCCGCAGTGGAGGTCCATCGGAATCAGCCGTCGACTTCAGTCACCAGTAGGCTACAGGTGCATTGAGATTACGCAGTCAAAATTCTGATCCACTTGCGCACGGAAGTTTATGAGGGCCCGGGTGCAAGCTAAAGAAGTATTGGTCACATTCCTGCACGATGGAGCCTGAGCCATCTCACCCTAAAGCCAACCGTAAACACACCAGAAGCGCAAACACGATATGAATAAACACTTTCAAGTTGCAAACCCTTCTTGTAACTAAATTACATTTTACAACGGTCACTCCTAATAGGCAATGTAAACAGACACATCACTTAATTACAGCAAGAGATGAACAAGATACAGAAGGCACGTATAATAGCACTCAGACGCGTTCGAATCTTTGCATCCTGGGCCCTTCACAATCTTTAATTCACCGTGGCCATACTTCTGCTGTTGTTAACGAATGAGCACATATTACTCGTACAGAACGCTGGAACTACTATAAGGGCTTGTTATAACTATCTGCAGAACTTGTTACTTACATGTTTGCTAATCCAAGTCGCCGCGCGGTGTAAGCCGTGGGTCTGCGGTCGTTCGCTTGCTGGGATTGCGGGTTCGAATCCCACCGGTGGGGATGACTGTCTCTTTAGTGTCGTGTGGTGTCAGGTGGAGGGAGGTCTCTTAGTCAGGCTGATCACTCGTCAAGAGGAGTCCTACCGAATGTGGACTGTCTGAGTGTGATCGTCAAGCCTTGGTATTGAGGAGGCCCTGGTCCACTAGGGGCTGTCGCGCCATGGGGGTGGGTGGGGCGAATTGTTTACATGTTTACGTTTATTTTATTAAGTTTATCGGTCATACGTAACATCAAAGATTCACCCAGTCGAAATAACAACACTTCGTACAAAATCTGAGAGTCTATTCAATATCTAGCTGCACACCAAATTTCACATCCGAAACATGAACAGTAAACTACGTGACTGAACGTTTTCATTATCGTAATTCAGAATCATGTAAACAGTATGCAGAAATAAGGCAGATTACCATCGACGGTAACCATGATAACGCTATTCATAAAAGTGATCATGAAAAGTGCATGTTATTCTTTTCTTAATTTAAACAAGCTTTAATTTTCTCGAAACTTTATAGTAACCCCCCCCCCCCTTCAATACATAGTTTTAAGAAAATCTGTCCCGCGGGTGC
>Ga0136643_10009250_pt1 | contig 14483 bp, 15 predicted proteins | sample TergutLab28metaG_FD_96883 | JGI IMG/M metagenome (GOLD analysis project Ga0136643, IMG submission 96883) | Labiotermes labralis P1 segment gut microbial communities from Petit-Saut dam, French Guiana - Lab288 P1 (version 3) (version 3) | ecosystem: Host-associated > Arthropoda: Insects >... | reverse complement strand
TCTTGACATTGCTTTTCACCTCTCTGGCTTTTTTGGCCTTGGTGACATGGGGCTTTTCCACTGGGGGATTTTTGCTTTGTCTCAGGATTGTAACCATAAACCCAGCTCTGATCACCAGTGATGACCCTGGACAAGAAGGTTTCATCATTGGAGGTGAGCTGACAAAGTTCAGTGCAGATGTTGGCGCGCTACTGCTTCTGGTCGTCTGTCAGTATCCTGGGCACAAATTTGGCTGCGACACGGTGCATGCCCAATTCTTCCAATAGAACCTGTTGGCATGTCCCATAACCAATTCCCACCTCCTCAGCAGTGACGTGAATGGTCCATCATCGATCCTGATGGACAAACTCTTGAATTCGTGCAACAGTTTCAGGAGTTGTGCAACTTCTGAGTCTCCCTATGTGTTCGTCATTGTCAACTGATGTACGAACAGTCTTTAACCGGGCATGCCATTGAAACACCTGTGCACGACTCAAGCTTTGGTCCCTGAAGCCTTGTTGAATCATTGTGAGGGTCTCCGTAGCACTTTTCTCAAGATTGGCACAAAATTTGATGCACACTTGCTGTTCCTTTCTCTGATCCATCTTGAAAATCACCACAGGTTATGTTCACAATTCAAAACAAATGCTTGTGAAAACTCCCCACGTACACCCAGCTATGTGCAACTTGGCACACCGACCCACTAAACATGGTAGTCCTACCATCTACTGGCACTTCACACCACCACAACTGCTGTGTACATTGCGGCACCAGACGGAAAATTTTGGATACCACCTCATATAAAGAACTGTTTTCTTTCAGGCTCATAGAGGAATGGCAGTTGGTGCACGCTATATCAAGACAGACCTAGAAAACCTGGGTATATTGACCAAGGCTTTTGAACTCTATCCACACTACAAACTTGCTATAACAGGTATGATATTTCAGCAGTCTTGTGGAATTTACAAACAGCAAACACAAGTACAGTCTACCTGATTAAATTGAATTTAATGCAGGATGCATTCCATATCCTGTGATGTAATGGTCATCACTGGTGCATTATGTCTGGGTATCCCCACTCAAAATCATGACCAGGAGATAGGTTTTTTCAATTTTAGATGTTTCATTATTTTTCTGTAACCCCAAGAAAATTCTGGTACAATATTTATATATGTTTTCCTCATGCTTCTTTCCCACTTTGTCTTACAAAATCTTTCTGCCATTTCATCTTTGACATGATGCAATTTTTGCAGTAACCACAGTAATGTTAAATAAAATTAAACAATAAATAACAAGTTAAAAAAACTGGTCTTGTGGCCCATGTAATGTGAATTCCAGTTTTAATTAACAAATGTTTTTTATCTCCTCTGATTGTCATCATTTGGTCATCCTATCTCTCAGGAATCAAGGAATCCACTATTGAGGTCAGTGTACCAATGCAAACAGCAAACTTATGCAAGTGTGCTGTCACTGCATTCACATAGCTTGTGCTTTGTCAGCAGTAAAATGGGATGGCATACATAACATCCACCAGGTTCTGTCTAGTCTTTGACACATATCCAGTTCCATATTTTCAGAGCAGCATTTACCAGCAAGGTAGCTACAGTCCTCCATAGGATTGACTACAGAGTGATATCGACGTTACTGAATTAAATGCAATTGCAGAAGATCACATCAAGTTACAGACATGTAGTTTAATAGAAAGAGTGTCTTATATGTGTCACAAAGGTTGATTATTAATTATGTTTTTAATTTGCTAAATTACAACTAATTATTCTTATCAAGGGAGCATTACATCAAAAGGTTTGACAAACTAGTGCTGTAGATCACACATTTAAAGATAATTTCTGTTGGTATGGCATTTCCACACCCTCTGAAGGTGTCAATTTCTTTGTCTAATAACTGGAATGCTTTTTGTTTGCAGGACACAGCCTGGGGGCTGCAGTTGCTGTTCTTGTTGGTTGTTTAATCCGTTCCAAGTACCCAGACTTGAGAGTATATGCGCTTTGTCCCCCAGGTAAGAGATATGTGTTGTGCACATGACTGTACAGTACTGGAGACACCTGTCCATAATGGAACCTGGATTAAATGGCAACCTGTCATTGTGAAAAATATTTTCTTGCTCCAAAAATTCATACTGAAAAATAGTGAAACACTAAACATTAAACAAATGTTCAAGGAGAAACAGTTTACTTGAATGATTATGTTCAAGTCTTTTTGTTTTGTATTGTGGTTTCTTAAGTTTATCAGAAGGAACACTCTTATTGCAAATGGGAAAGGATGAAGGAGTATATAATGGGCTGGACTTGCAGCCAAAATTGTGCAACAAAAAATACGTGTAGAATATCAGAGGAGGAACCTCATAGAATACAACTATTTGGAAGAGTGAGAAGAAATGTTTCTGTCGGCATACATCAGAATCTTTTGCTACATTTATTACTGCAGGTTATATGGAGGTCTTTTTACATATTACTATCTACATTAATGGTACAGTATTTCTTTAAACAAGGAATTGGGTAGGTAAAGTGCATGTCGTAAGGACATATGGGGGAGTGTAAATAGAGTTCCACTCATTCTTAACCCTCTGCACTAGATGGGGTGAGCAATCAGTTTCCTGCCTTTGCTTCTTTGCCCTTGGGGATAAGGCCGTAAAGTATCCATTGAATAGGAGGCTCGATGGGCATCGGAAACAATCTGGATGCTGTGGAAAAAAGAAAAATCTCTTACACTTCTTGAGAATCAAACCACAGTTTCTCTAATTTCCAGTTCTAAACAAAGAATAGCAAATGGTAAAATCCTACAGTTGTTGATAAGTGTTAGTTTAAAGGATAACAGAGGCATAAGTTATGTCTGTGGACAGAAGCACTTAACAAATGGTTTGAACTGAAGCTAGTAAACAAATATGACAGCATTGACTGACATCATTACCCCCATGATGTTTCCCATAAGAACAGTAGAACAGTTCTGAATCCAGATTAATAGGTGGCCAAATGCACTGTAACACACAAACACACAATCCAGATTCAGATATTTGCAAGTAACTACAAATGTAAATTATCTATTATTTAATTACATTAACTTGACTGTTACTTATTGTTAACTCTTTCACTTATGCATAATTATATTGTGAAAGTCTGTACTGCTCTTTATACGATTATATGATTATCCTGGTGTGTTTTACAACGCCTGCATATGTTTGTATGTAACTATTTAATTCATCCTATAATTGGATTTCCACTCTGTAATTGTGTTTCCCTTTGCAAGTTTATTTCTTACTTGTGATTGTATTTCTTAGTTTATACTTATATTTCTTATTTTGTAATTGTATCTCTTACTTTATAATTTTATTTCCCATTTGTAACTGTAGGTTACATTTACTTTGACAAGTTCAATATCCACCTTGTATGGATCGACTGAACACATAATAAATAAATAAATAAATAAACTGAAGCCAATAAACAAATATGACAGCATTGACTGACATCATTACTCCCATGATGTTTCCCATAAGAACAGTAGAACTGTTCTGAATCCTGATTGATAGGTGGCCAAATGCACTGTAACACACAAACACACAATCCAGATTCAGAGATTTGCAAGTAACTACAAATGTGTTAACACTTTAAACACCGAGTTAAATCCCATCTTGCCTTTGCTAGCATTATTTGTAGTTCACCATATTCTCCATATTAGCAGGTAAAGGGTTAATCAAGGGCTTATAAAAATGAAAATTCAGTACACTGCACACAAGAACTAATTTAAGTATGTGTCTCCCACTATACCATGATGATTTTTTTGCTTATTGCAGCAGCTGTACTAAGTCGGGAAGCGGCACGATACACTGAGGAGTTCACATTCTCTGTGGGTGTTGGAGACGATTTTGCCATGCGACTCAGCATTGACAGTGCTGAGGATTTGCGGACAACTCTACACCATGTGCTTGAGGCTTCTCGCCTACCGAAGGTAAAGGATGTAGGTTAATGCTTGTATAGCCCTTTCACAGTGGAGCTCACAATACAGCAAGACGTGCCACAAGCCTATTTCTGTGGAAATCACATTATTTTGAGTTCAGACTTTGCTGCACCATAGTTCTCACATGTATGCAGGGCACATTATCAGCCTGTTTATGCAAAACTTGGGTCACCGTGATTTAAAATTCTGTGGCACTGCAGCTGTTGCGGTTCTGCAACTTCTGAAGAGGAATTAATAAAAACTTTCACAAACAAAGGTCACATTTATTTATGCATTTTGTATTTACAAAAATTAAGCAGCAGTTGCAGGTGTGTGTGGGGGGGGGGGATGGATTCTGGTCTAGACCAATTGGATCTGTGAAACAGGAAGTATGAGAAAAAAGGAAACATAAAGGTATTTTCAGGGCCACAAGACAGAGAGAGAGAGAGAGACACGGAGAGACAGAGACATTATTTAGTAATACTTAGCCAAACAAGTACACAATGTGTGGGTCATAACTGTGTTTAATATGTAGCTCCTACATGTTTCAGACTCAGTGGCCTCTTCAGGGAGACTGTTTTTTAATATTAAACTGATGCACTCAATATTTTACAGGTGCTGTGCTAAAAATCGGAAGGTTGCTGGTTCGATCCCAGCTGGTGTCAGCGGATTTTTTATTGACATAAAATCCTTCCGATCGCACTATGGCCCTGGGGTCGACTCAGCCTCTAACAGAAATGAGTACCAGGAGCATTTCCTAGGTGTAAAGGTGGCCGGTGCGTAAGGCTGACAATCTTACCACCATCCTGTGCCATTGTCACGAAATCTGGGAACCTTAACTTCCTGGAACCCTCTGGGCCCTTGTGGGCCTGTAACGGGACTGCTTTACCGTTACTCGATACTTTACAATTTTTTAATTGCATTAAAACACATTCCTTGTGGGTTAACGTGTGCACCATTTTGTTAATCCAAAATTTGCATCACAATTTATAACATAATTATTTTGTTAAAATTTTTACGATAATTAATATCAAATTTTTCCTTTCTGTGTCCCACATATTTCAAATAACTTTAAAAAACTGCACTAGTATTATTCTATGGGTAAATTCATTATTTGTGTGTGTGAATGTCATTCATGAGCATTAAATGATTTGTTCCAATTACAGTCTGTGTCATATTCAAAGGTTGTAATGTCTGATGTCCAATCAATAAATTGCAGTTCCTTATCCACTAATCTTGACATGTGAAGAGGTCCTTCCTTATGTTACATTCTCAGGCTTGTATCAGTGATACACATGGGTCTTTTCAGCTTAATGTGTTAAGCTATGTGTCTTGATATTCAAGAAGTTTACAACAAAGGAATGAAGGATGTATGGGTATAAATTCATTTATACCCATGATTTTCATATTTCTTGACTTATCTGGGTGAAATTCAGTATACGAGGTCCCACATGATGCCTTTGTGCAATTTGAGTTTCATGAAAACTGACATAATGGAAGCCGTACTTCACATCAGGAAATAAACTAATTTTTGTCTGCAATTTCCATATATATTGTTCTATTGGGAAGAAATTTGGTATAGAAGATTTGCTCATAATGCTGTTGAGCACATTTTCAGTTGTATGAACATTGGTGCAGGGAAGACCGTACTTTCCATATGGGCATAAATGGAAGTATGTTTAAGCATGTGCCATTAAACGGCATGATATTCTGAAAGTAAAGAATGCTTCTGTAAATTTTGTGTACTGCAATATGGAGTATAGTGCTTGCAGTATTTGTAAATTTGTCATCATGCAAAAGTGAATAATTGGCTTCAGCCTGTGGCAGCCATTAATCCTGGGGGAAAACATCCCCTTGTGTTTACAGATAAGAAGCTGTGTCTGAAAACACTGGTGCTTAAAAGAAATCTGTAAGCAAGACTGTGGGTACTCACAGCAGTAACAATGAAGCTCATTGTTTACTGGCTTATTACTTTGTTTAGTCTGAAAGAAATTTACCTACCATACTACATGATGCCATATTTTAGAAGATGGTAATTTTTATAAGTCTCCTTTCCTCTGCTGCGAATTAAACTAATGTTTGTCATGACATTAATATTTGTTAATATTAAGTTTGCAGTCTTCTCAGATGAGACGTTCATCTGGTGAAAAGTTACCAGTATTTTGGATGAACCTGCTGCCTCTGTGCTCTAGGTAGCTTATTACACACTGAAGATGAAGGTAGCAGTTTCTTCTGAAACACTGCTGTTGGACCACACAATATCATGGTATATTCCACATTATAATAAATACTATGCATCAACAAAGAACTCAGCATGGTAGCAGTTCACTACGAATGTTTGTACAACTTCAGTGTATAATGTGTGTGTGTGTGTGTATTTATTTTTATTGTAAATGCCTTCTAATATATGCTTACACAAATTCAAAATTTCTGCACTTTCTGTGTTACTGCAGTATCGGATTATGCTCAATGGGTTTGGGTATGCTATATTTGGAGTTCCAACATGTGATCTTGAAACAACATGGAAGAGTGAATGCACTACACCACCAGCACCAGGCCATTTGCCCCTGCTGTTCCAGTCTCCAGAACCAACTACATGGAGTGTAAGTGTTCTGCACTTTTGTCAGTGCTAGATTCACAAGCTGTATGATGCGTCTGCTCTTGGTCCATGAATTGTATGGCAGGCTTATTGAATGGTAATTGCATTCGCTAATGACTAAAAATCATGAAAACAACAGGACTTGTATGAATAACACTGAGTTTTTTGGATAGATGGAATACACACACACACACACACACACACACACACACATATATATACCCCTATATATATATATGAACTTCATAAGATGCAGTGATAATTAAATATCAAATAGAAGGAGGGGATGATCATATTTTGTGTAATTGAAAGTACTAGTGTGATGCAGGTGTGGCCTGTTTTGCCTACAAGTAATTGCACACTGAGATCCAGCTCAACATTTTTTACATTTTTTAAAAATTATTTTTACATGTCATCTATACTATTTTATTAGCATATAAGTGCTAGAATATATTGTGATAGATATCTACCATCACACATGTAGATTATGACAGCAAATACTCAGCTTTGTCTACAACTGCAGGGTAGAAGAAAGTTTCCATTTCTTATCATGTTACTGGCTCTGTCAAATGAAAGTGCTGTCAGTACAGTTTTGTCCAGTGCATATGTGGTACATAAAGGCTGGACAGATACTGTAATTGTTATCATGATCTGTTTCCAGGAGGTGTCTGTACTGGAGAAGCATGTGTCAGCTCGCCGTTTCTCTCGCACTCGTCTCTTCACACCAGGCCGCATACTTCACATCACCTATGTGAAGAAGAGTGCAACAGACAAGTGGGTATTCCTTGCATGTGTTGTGCCAAGTAACTGTCTGCAGATCTCTTTCAGTCACTGTCTGGGGTACACTTCATGCATGAACTCTCTTCCCTCTTTTCACAACCACCTCTTGCTACTAGGTCCTCCCCTTCCTCCTCCTTTTCCTACTCGTTGCCCTCCTCTTTCTTCTCATCCATTTCTTCTTCTTCCTCCTCCCTGTCTTCTTCTACAATTTAAGTGTGGGATTTATCACAAACCAGATCAGTCCAGTCCACATCACCAAAACCATTTCCTAACAATTCAGCTTAATTGTTTCAATTCGATATTTGAATTTACCCGTTTTGGTTGTATTAGTTCTGTTCTTCTTTGCAGCCATCTATACATTTGAGATTCTTACTGTCAGGTATTTTAATTCTTTGTTCCAATTTAAAGGAAATAAGTTAGTCAAGGTAGTTTACTTGTCTCTGATAAACTAGAGGTTGAAATTAGTAAAACTTAACTGCCTGGGAAGACATACAATGTTGCTGCAAAAGGGTTAATATTACTCTCTTATCTCCATCTTAGTCCTCAAAGGGTTTAGAGGTCCCCTACTAAAATTGTATGTGAAATTTCATGTTTCTGCCACCCGATCCGTGTCCTTTCTTCAGCAAATCATAACCTTAACTGACAACTAACTTAGGAATATTGACTGCAGACTACAAACATCAGAATTACTTATGATTTTATTTTCCCTATGTGCTCTTAGTTCCTGTGGCTTAAAGATGATCCCTACCTACTTGATGCTTGTAGTTAAAGACCTCCAATAATACAGGCAGTTGAACACAGTATTAAATAAACATCAAAGAATCATTCTGTGGAAGGCTACAGCTGTTATTTGGGCACTGTATCTCAGGGTCTTTGACATTAATTTTCCACTTCAGAGGCCAAAATTCTATCCAAGGCAATTCTATCAAGGTGGCAGTTGCTGTAGGCAGAGTGGTAGTGGAATAGTTTCTTTATAGAGTAGTTCAGTTTCTTTTTGCAGTCACCATTCCACTCGCAACCCATGCTGATAATCATCACTACTCCAGATGTACGGGATAGGTATGACTTGCAATATCATATTGTCAGTCCACAGTAAGACCTTTCACACTTACCTGAGCAGTTTACTTCACAGAGAATAAAGATGTTTTCAGTGTTTGCCAGGTTGCAATTGTGAAATATTTTTATGCCTCATTATGCAGGAAATCTGGAATCAGGGGATCGAAGTTTGCAATGCGCTGGGCAGTTGCTGAAGATTTTATGCAACTTGCAGTAATGCCACGCATGCTCCTTGACCACTTACCAGAAAATGTAGATAAAGTGTTGGACACCATCCTGCAACAGCAGCAAGAACTGGAACACCAACTGCACTGATGCGAACTACTATTCCAGCTCACCTTTGTGTGACACTTGTGACAATTATCCATACTACTTTCTGTGTGTGAGACCTCAGAGTATACCAGGAGCAGTATTGTTACAGCATTCTGTGTTATGTGTAAGATGAAGACATTAAGTTTCAAATATATTTTTTAACAATGATAACAATAAGAGACACTATGAATTCAACAAACTAAGCTACCAGTAAAATACCAGAATAAAAAAAAAAGTTAGGGGGCTGGAATTTGAGAACATGGTATTTGGTAAATGAATGCACTGGGGTTTGGGTCTACTCTCATGCCCTGCATACAATCCACTCTGTTTCAAGATCTCAGAAGAGTGGAGAGCTGGTGGAATATGGTGCCTTCAGATTGACATTACACACACAGTTCCTTGCAAATAATTCCATATAATTTATTTTTATATTAAAAGTATTGTTTCCAAACTGTGTGTAGGTATCATGCCAAAGGAGAAGTATTGTTTAAATTTATTACATTTTTTTCTAGTGAAGTCATGAGCCATGCTTTGACATTTTGACAGTTCCTCAGTTGGGACCAAGAGCTAAAATGTAGTTCATGTAATTTTCAGGCATTCTTCATGTCTAAAGTAGTGTAAAAAATGGTGACTGAAGTGGTGTGGTTCGTCCATTCCTGTCTCTGTCCACACATTCATTCACACACCCTTTCAGTCACACATCCACTAATCCATTGACATTCTCATCTGTCTATAATTCATTCACCAAGCCATGTATTTGCATACCTATTTGCCCATTCACTCTTCAACCGTTTACACCATGCTACCTGTAAATAATTCACTGATCATTCATGTTCAGTGCATGTATCTGGCATTACAGAACAGTACACAGTGCTGGCATCTGTTCTTCAGTAATGAAGGTAACAACGCTAAAAATAAGTCCTTTACAAATGGTACCACTAGCCTTTTGGCAGGAGAAAGTACTGTGTATTTAATATGAAATATGTGTAAATTTTGGTTGTATGCTGATTTCTTTAGATGGCTTGCCACAAACATCAAAATTCAGCATGTTTCAGTCTGCAACTTGCCTCATACACACCACTTTCTCCATATGCTTGTATTTAACAAGATGAAAAGGGACAAGGATTGTCTACTTATATGAGCAATTTTAGAAATGTTACAGTGGTTGGGAGTGAAACATAATTTGCAGGTCGCAAAATCCCAGTGGTCTGCGGACCACAGTTTGTAGGGCCAGAGACTTTAAAAAATGCTTGTCTTGTAGTGAAACAATTATATTGCACATTGAACTGAAAGACAAATAAAAAGTTGTTGAATTGTTTAGTTGAGTATTTTTCTGGTCCTGTGAAAAATAAATTTTTATCAATTTATTATGCTCTGTCAGTATAGTTCGCGTGCAGACTAAGGCCACGGAGTTTAGTTTAGTTTAGTTTATTATGCTTACTACCAAGTCATGATTTTAGTACCCTGTGCTTAACTTAAACTGTCAGTAGTACTAGTAGTTCAAAACTATTAACTCAGAAAGCCCACACACATTCATTTGTTATCTGTATTCATTAAATTCTTGTTGTTAAAATCTTGTTGTTCTTGAGGTCCATTTTCATATATTCATCCACTCTTTGTCTGTCTTCCCTTGTTCTGCTTTCCAAAAGGCCTTGTCATCAGTATTCTTCGTGTTTTGCTGCTTTTCTAGTCTATGCTACAATCCTGATCTGACTTCCATAACAGTACTAGTATTTTAGAGATGGCCACCATGTTTCTCCTTTACCATTTTCCCGCACAGTTTGTTTCCGTGTAGAGTATGTATGATTTATGTTGTTACCTCTGAGCAAACAAAGTAGATTAGGCCAGGAATAACATGTGTTTGAGAGATTCTTGGTTTAAATGTTGATCAGAGCTACCATGAGCACCATTTCATATAGTTTTCCTAAGTTACTCCAAATAAATACCAGTCTGTCACTTTTAAACACACCAGGGTTCCTCGTTCCTAGTCCGAGTATGAAGTTACATAGCAAGTGCTGTTACTACAGTGTTACTGATGAACATTCTATTCAATCAATTCTGTCAAATGTCTTTCATAAATTCTGATATTACAATTACGTCTGTACGTTAGGTTAGTATGTGAAACAACACATTTTACCTATTGTGTAATGTGAGATCTACCCTGAGGAAGATCAAAGTGACAAGGATAATATTTGGACTCCATTCTTTCTCTTCTTTTGTTTATGATAAAAATATGAATCAATTTATGTTCAATTCTGAGATATATCACATTGACACCAGGCAACATGCTAATTTTCACCAACTGTCTGTGAATTTGATTAAATACCAGGAGGAAGTGTATTTAGGTGTTAAGGTGGTGAATTTTCTTCCATCTTATATTAAAATAGAGTCTGATAATCCCAAGAAAAATAATTGATTTTACAGAAATTTTTATACAAAAATTCCTTTTATTCTTTAGATGAATATTTTGAACTTCAAAAAAATTAAATTTATTTATATGTGATTAAAATTAGTACATGAAAGTTTGGCACATAAAATAGATATCCATAGATGTTTATTTTATTCTTTAACTACATATTCAGATTTTGTATCTGTATTTTAGATCTTGTTTTGTATATAACATAAACCCATGAATGTACCAATCTTTATCTGTTATGTAGTGGTGTAGTAAGTTATTTTTTGTCAAGAAAGTACTGTATCCTTTTAATTGGTGTTTTTGTGTTATTTGTTATATTAAACTAATTTATATTATGTTAAATCTTCAAACATCATACTAGGCCTAGTACCTAAGGCCTCATTCACACGTTCGGTTTTTGACCGGCCGTCAGGTTCCAATAATCGCCAGACAAAGTAGTGGAACACAGGGAAGCATAGGCGTATTCACACAAGCCGGTTGTTTTGTCAGCCGGAAATTTACCAGACGGTTGCCAGGTAGCACCCGGACCTATCCACTACTATGCCAGGTCACTGGCCGGTCGATGAGTCCACGGTAGTGCACGTTGCTTCACACACTCCAGTTTTTACCTGGCTGTATCCGAGCAATAACTTTCCACTGCAGTGTCAGTAGAGAACTGAAACAGTAGTCTTCCAGTGGTGAAGATGGGCAATTTTGAGTTTGACATTGATTTGTTAATATATCTGTTGGAAGCCAGGCCTGTGTTGTGGGGCAAGACGGGTGATATTTGTATAGACAGAAACGAAACAAAGAAGGCATGGAGAGAAGTTTGTGTTTGTCTTCAAGAATACTTCAAAGCTCTAGGAGATGTTCAAAAAAACGCTTTTGGTGAGTATTGCCATAATTTATTGAACACAACTGATTGTAATTCATACAAACTTTTTTTTCTTTTTTCATTTTATGTACTCTACTGTTCATATTTTTGACATCTGCCAGGAAGCAGCTCCAGCATCTGTTAGAAAATAATCAGCTACTTTATTCCTTACATTGTTCGCTGTTAACCTCCCACATACTGACTGTCCATCAGGCACATCTTCAAGACCTGTCGCTGTCAAAGCACCTTCAAACTTATAACCATCTCTTGCGAACAAAATTGTGCAGAACATTGGCCTTAACAATGACGACTGCAAAGTCGGGACTGACACTAAGCAGCCGCTGGAAAATTCTCCATTTATTGCTCAAAATTCCAAAAGCACATTCCACATACCTTTGTGCTCTGCACAAGCGATTGTTATACAATCTTTTTTTAACACTCAGGTTAGTTCCACCAAAAGGTCGAAGTATAATTCTATTTAGCTCAAATCCCTCATCTCCTACAAAAAAGTATGGTACATTTGGACCTTCTGTTTCTGAAAGATGTGTCTCACTGGATAATTCCAGCACATTTGTCTGAACTGATGTCCATAGCGTAGATCGTTTAAAAATAGTACAATCACAGTCTTTTCCGTAACTACCAATGTCAACGTACACAGGGCGGTAGTTAGTGTCCGCCACGGCCATTAATACCACGGAAAAAAAAATCTTTGTAATTATAGAACATCGAGCCACCGTGTTCCGGTTTCATTACTCGAATATGTTTCCCATCGACGGCCCCTAAGCAATGCGAGAAATTAGCTCTTCTTTCAAACTCCAAAGCAGTTAATTCCCACCGCTCTTTTGCAGGTCTGGGAATACATTCTGGACGCACGATAGACCAAATACTAAGACATACTTCTCTGACTATCTTGCTTGCTATTGAGATTCCAAACCGATAAGAGAAATGTAGGTCATGAAAACTGTATCCACTCGCTAGATATCTGGAAAAAGGAATGCTGTTAACTAATAACTCTCTTTGTCCCTTGTACTATCATTATAACACACTCCAGTTCCTAACTTCTAATTTTGGATATATAATTTTGCGTTTTTAGGCAAAGAAGTACCAAAAAGATGGTGAACATCCGAGACTTCTACGTAAAGTCATATAAAAAAAAAAGCAACGCAGTCCGGTGAATTATTTAAATTATTTTACAAACTCCAGTGGCACACTGAGCTTTGTAATGGAACTGCAGCATCTGTTCACTGTTGCAGGATCTGAATTATTAAAGAGTACTTCGTACAATTTTGCGCAGTAGGCGGTAGTTTAACCGACGTATGATGTCTGCTATGGTTTTTAACCCGTGGTCCCTTGCGTATGCAACGAACGTACGATGCCGGCAATGCTTGCCAAAGGGTAATCCCTTGCACTGATTACTACCCCTTGTCTGGACAAAGTAGGCCATGGTGTGCATATGCTGTGTATAACGATCCATGGTGCGATGTAACCTCACAGCTGACTTATTTGTTGTGTGATGGATACGAAACGTTGAAAGTGAGGAGGAAATGTCGGTGTAATATAAACAGTAAGTGTAATTTCTCACGTCTTATTCTAATGACGATTTATATGTGAAGCAAACAGAAGGATACGATGTGTTCATTGTGACGTAAAAAGTGGTACATTTTACTGATCTTTAATGTAAGTAATGAAACGGTAAAGGTCGCGCTTCGCTGTTAACCCCAGTTAATGGACTGAAGTACATGGGTTTAAATGTGCTTCAGTCAATGTAATTATTGCTTTTATTATTGAAACGAACCACTTTGTTGTTGTTGTTGTTGTTGCATCTGAAATTGGGTATATAAACAAAGTGACAGTTATGTCTGGGCAGTTACATAGACTGACAGGAGAACCGATCATTTGTAATTCTCTTTCCCGGAACGTTTGAATATTGCAGCTCTTATAGCTTTACGTCCCGCTCAGCCAGATTTTGCGAATTGTTAGGTTATGGGCAAAACTGCAAAAAGTACATAACGCCAGACACATAGAACATTGTCAGAATATGGTAGCCATTGAATCTCTCAGTTGTATAGAAGTGGGAACTGTTATGCATTCAAAATCCTGCAACGAGCAACGAACATTTTCATATTGTGTATGCGTATGTCTGTTATGTGGGGCACATATCGCTGCAAGGAAGGTTGGCTATAATGTAAGAGGGTACCAGAATTTATGGCCAGCGTATTGTATGTGTTGATTGCGAAGGGAAGTTATGAAGCTATCCAGGCACCTTGGACCATATCGCCAACTGCTTGAAATTTTGTAATATTTTTATGTTGGCAATCCTGAGAACATGGCATTTATGTATTTGTCTCTAGCATTATAGAAGACAGCACTAAATATATATATTACTTACAGTACCGTTGTATTGGAAATTAGTGCATTGGATATGTTGTCACAGAATACCATAATGTTACTCAATGCTGGTTGGCATAGGCGCACCTAGAATTTTCCTTTTGGTGGGGGAGGCGGCGAAAGTAACCATATTTCTAATAAAACTGGTG
>Ga0136643_10009249_pt1 | contig 14483 bp, 4 predicted proteins | sample TergutLab28metaG_FD_96883 | JGI IMG/M metagenome (GOLD analysis project Ga0136643, IMG submission 96883) | Labiotermes labralis P1 segment gut microbial communities from Petit-Saut dam, French Guiana - Lab288 P1 (version 3) (version 3) | ecosystem: Host-associated > Arthropoda: Insects >... | reverse complement strand
TTTTCAATGGGTGTGAAGATACAGCTGTTTGAAGTTGGCACGTACAGATTAGATTTTTGTCTGTGGGGATGGCTGGATGAAAAACGAAGTCTACAAAGAAAAAGTAAACACAAGAGGCGAATTGGGAGCTCGCATTATGAATAGTGCTGCCCTCATAAAGCAAGAACGCCAAGACGACTTCAGGAGAGCTACATGTACTGTTGCCAAGAGGGTTGAATAGTGTATCGCATTCGATGGTGGGATTTTTGGAACACTTAATTCGAACTGTTGCAATTTATTGAGATCATTTACGTAGCCAATAAATGCAATCAATACGTCATTTGTCCTTCCTTCCTACTTGTTGTAAGGCTTTTTATGCGTAACATTCAAACAGCTGTATCTCCACACCCATTGAAAATTGGACACATGTTTATATGAACTTATTTACTCGGAATAGTCCATACTACTACCTCCTAAAATATTTACTATTCCTCCTGAAAAATCCTGCATATTCTCTAAGTTGTAACTAAAACATCAATAGTTTAGATACAACCAAATATCATTAAATTTTTATAAGCATCAGCCGCAATAACCACAACAGGGCAGTGTCATGGCTCAGGTCTGTCACCGAGAAAGCCCAAGTTCGAAGCCAGGCCAGTGCATGTGTGATTTGTGGTCGATAACATAACACTTGAATGGAGTTTTTCTGGGAGTACTTCGGGTTTCCCTCGTCGGTATCATCCCACCAGTGTTCCGTACTCATATTTCATCCATCTGCCATCGACACCCTTTCGGCTTGTAAATAAGAATATCCTTATAAGTGTAAGACACAAATTTGCTGTCCTCGTTCACCCCATGAAGGCATGTAGGAGAGTAGAGAAATAGCTGCCCTTATTGCTACCTTCTGTACTCGATTCAGGTAAGTGGTCCAATTCACGCCCCAGGCCGCTTTACTCCAGGCAAAACTCGCGGAACCTCACGGAGAGGAGGCTTTGTTGGCTCCATAGTCGTCTTCGACGATCCTGTTGCTACCGCGATTCGAACCCCGGATCGTCAAGGCCATAGCCAGTTGCTACACCGACTGCGCTATCCGGCTCACATTAAATGAAATAATTTACAAAATAAAATCACGTGCGCAGAATGTTAGCCTGCTCTTACGTCATGTCTGAATGAACCCCACTCATCGGTACAAACGATAAATGACGATGGTGTGTGGCAGGCAACGTGATAAAAGTTAGATGTTTAGAGTGCAGGGCAGGGAAATATCGCGTGTGGACTGCTCGTTCTGTAATCTAATAAGAACATTTGTCCTGGGACCATCTGTCTGCATGCGAGCCGAGTGCTAGAAGGGCGTTAGAAGCAGCGAGTATGATCGTACGAGACGTGCAGCTAATGGCCCAAAATAATCTCACGATAAGTTGAGTAGCCACTGCATGCTCCAAAGAATCTTCGTGTCCGCAAGAACCTGGAAATGTGTAATCCGAATTTCAGACTTCCCGCCAGGCTCATCACACAGGCTTAACTTGACATAAAATAATCTCTGTAGTATTTCACTAATCTCTGAAATCGGTGAATTCGGAAAACCTAAAAGTATTTTTAATTTTTTTTGAAGTTTTGAATTTAGAGTCCAAGAAACCTTTTGACGAGTAATACTTTAATTACCCATGAGTAATACAATAATTTCTTTTAAATATTTCAGTTGAATGTCCTCAAAGGGACAGACCACTGTTTAACCTTTTGGCGCAGGAATTATATTTTTAATTTTCGCACGCCCTGTATATAAAATGTGGTGAATAATACAGGAACCAAATACGTTAGAATTATGAAACAAACTGCGTTTTGAATGGAAAAAAAACGGAGAGTATGTACCGTCTTTAAAATATTCGGTACGTATATTTGTTGAACAAATATATAAAATGCAACATTGGAGGTTAGCGTTGCGGTACGTCAACTATAGTTGACATTAGGCGTCTAAAGGTTAATGACTCACACGATACAAATAGTTACAAATTTAGACTCTCTCTCTCTCTCGGGCATTAATCTTCGTTGGTTCTTAGCAAGAGAAAATAAATCTTAAAAATCGCTAATAGAACGGCGCCTTTTACATAAAAGCACTCAAATGTCTGCTAGTCTATAAAAGCTGCACGTTTTGTTTCTAAGATGTTTGATGCAGACCAAACCCCACTAACACTAGGCTTTTAAAATAGTGGATATGAATCGAACGCTATTTTTAAGAGTCTTTTCCTCTCTTTACAAAACCATGCATCGTCCTTCACAGTTTTGTTGCTAATGACGTCATTATTTCGGGTTTGAAAGGTAACGCTTCACGTGCGCCTAATTACGGTCACCCCACGAGGCCATCTACATGCTCTGAGACGTCGCCTTTGCTCTGTCTCTGTGGAAATAACTCCTTTGCTCATTCTTTATGAGGCTGAGTATGCTCTCGAAACGATACAGCCGTGATGGAGAAGGAAACAGTAACTACCCCTACTGGAAATCAAACCCTGGTTGTCAGCGCACCTATTTGAACTACGCTGACTATATGAATTTCCAATGCATGGTGTCTGGGCAACATTTCATGTAAAATCAGCCAGGTGTTCTAAAAGGAACTGAAAGCTCAGATATTCACAACAACTTGCGGTAGCCTGTCATGGCCCAGGCTGTTAGACGTCGGCCTCTCATCATTCATATCCGGGTTCAATCCAGGGCTATTCTATGGGGGTTCGTGGTGACACTTCGACTGGTTTATCTTGTGTGCAGCGATTTTCCCATTTCAGTGTCATTCTCCCAATGTCACACTCCCATTTACCCGTCTATAACCGACGTTATATTATCTTAGTAACTGACGGGATCGTTAAACAACACACTTAAAAAGAAAACTTAAGAGGCCCACGATAGCAAACAATCAGGCATGCACTTAATGTGAAAGGTCGTATTTCCTATATTGCACACTTCACAGTATCCTACTGAGAGGGTCTACCGGCTTTTTGCGTTTACGTAGCAGTAAAAGTAAAACCTCCGTAATTCTGTAATCTTTGCTCCAGTTCCGCCTCCGAAGTACAGTTAAGCTAATAATATGTGTCGGGTCTTATGAATCGTAACGTAATTTATGTTACTTTAACAACAGCAAATGTAGCAATATGACATTGAAGGCTAAACATAACACTGAGCAAACTACCATAATGTTTTTATTGATTACTCATTACTCATTATCAGGCCTAATCTCTTCCATCTAAGCTGCCAACATAAGCATTCAATAAAGCCCCGTTAAAAGTGTAACAGCGATTACAAGATCGGAGAAGGGACAATAACAGTCAAATACTGAAGCACACACTTCATGTGCCTAACTTCATGTACCTAACTTCATGTGCCTAACTTCATGTGCCTAATTTCTTGTGCCTAACTTCATGTACCTAACTTCATGTGCCTAACTTCATGTACCTAACTTCGTGTGCCTAACTTCATGTACCTAACTTCATGTGCCTAACTTCGTGTGCCTAACTTCATGTACATAACTTCATGTGCCTAATTTCTTGTGCCTAACTTCGTGTACCTAACTTCATGTACCTAACTCCGTGTGCCTAACTTCGTGTACCTAACTTCATGTACCTAAATTCATGTGCCTAATTTCATGTGCCTAACTTCATGTACCTAACTTCATGTACCTAACTCCAGGGAACAGAATCATTCTCGAGAAGCTAACAGTTTCTCAGCTATTCAGGATATTTCCATTAGACCTATTTTGTGACTAGTGAAGATTCGGTACTGTTTTCACGAAAGACCTCCACTTGTCCCTGTCCTATTTATTTAAAATCCATTTTAATACTTTCCTCTCATTTCCTCTAAATAATACTCCAAATTCCGTTAATACAAGTCAAAAAGCACGCATTTTTGTTTGGAAGGCAAATTGCTTAGAGCCATTAAAACAATAGGCGCTATTTATTATCAGAGGCATTCTACCATACATGCTTAGGCTGTGTGCGCAAAATGCAGACAACAGCAACGTTAGAGCGCAGGTGTTACGTTTTGTAACAACCACTTAAACATTAAAAGAAAAGCAATTATTAGTTTTAGACGATTCTCATAGTTATATTAGAATATTTCCTTAAATAACACGAACTGTTTTGTCTTAATAATTTACATTCCGTGTGCTGAGTGCTTAATCTGAATGGTGAATAGCAAATATTTGTTACATAAAATCCGTCCGTTAACTGGTTACGACCCAGCCTGGAGTGAGCGAGGAAAACCACGATAACTCTCATAAGAAACTCCCGTCCATTCCACAAACTGACAGCTTACTCCGAATTGTAACTTACAGATATTTGTTACGTGCAGTTTGTCCGTTAGATGGTTACGACACAGCCTGGAGTGAGCGAGGAACACCAAGATAACTTTGTACCATAACAGCCCCCTTCCCTTCCGCAAACAACATTTTCGGTGTCTAGTCCCTTGTTGCACATTCTACCCTTCAAACCAAACCCTCTACGCTTTTCAACACTTCACCCTACACATTGTCCCTTGTATCACACATCAGCACCCTGTACGTGCCCTTACCACTATGTATGCCCCAGATACCTATTAACATCCCTCAAACCTGGTTCCATTAGGCGAGAGGTGGAAGGTTTCAACACATTGCTGAGGGTGTCGCGTGCAGTAGGGGTTCAACAATTCGCAAGCCCTCCCTTACGCACCCCCCCCTCCCAACTGAGAAGCGAAAAGCAACAATTACAAAACCGCTGCCTTTGATGTGCCGCCCTCTTGACACGGCTCGTTGCTTATCACAAATCGCGCCCCACGTTATTCATGTCCCCCAGTTATCCTCAAGAGGTTAGGGAAAAATGTGTGGGTCAGTGGGCACTCCTCGGCTGCAAGCGGACTGTCACAAATCGTAAACAACTACGCATACTCAAAACTCAAAAATATTTTAAACTACAAACGGGGCAGAATACTTCTCCAGACGCTGATAGTTGCTGAGCTGACAAAGGCATTCTTCACAACTGTATGAACTTCAGATGTTGATTACTGTGAAATGACACGCCACTGAATCCTACCTTCTGTCATTTGATCTCAGTCCAGATCCACATTCCCTTTTTAAGGGCCGTTTTAATAAGGCGCTATCATCTGTGCCTACAACTAAAAACCCAATGACACAAAATAATTCTCTGAATAAAATGCAGTGTGTGAGATAAAGTAATGTTTAAGTCACTTTGCTGCTGGAGGGCAGCACCCAGTTCAGTTAACTTTGAGACAAATTATTCTCTAGGTATGTGATAAAACTTCGTGTTCGAGAGCAACCGACCACAATATAATATTAAAATGAAACAAAATATATACTTCGTCAAACACAACTATCTTATACTTTATTAGTTGTGTTTGACGAAGTATATATATATATATATATATATATATATATATATATATATATATATCCCGGACCTTCCAGCCCGTAGCTCAGTTGCTATACCGACTGAGCTACCGGGCCCACACTACATACACGGTAACCTCATATTTACTTTACATCAGTAAATAATAACTTGTTTAATGACTTTTAATGACTGTTTACTGTTAGCTTCTAACATCACAACACAATCGAACAGCAGACCGCAATATATAGTTTTTCAAAAACAGTATCACTTTAGGTGGTATAGAGATAAAAGTTCAAGTTTTCCTAGTCGACATTATGTCAATGTGAAAAAATCAGTAACTGTTTTCGTATCACTTCTTTTTCAAAATCATCAAATGTGTAGGAACTCATTATCACATTCGAATATTGTTTTTAAAACACTTAATTCTAGAAATTAACGAATTCTCAGTCCAGCGAATGAATTATCCGCGCAAACAAGCAACCGGTCTGAATCACTCCACGCACTGAGCTGGGGGAATGGTGGTGGTGTGTTAGTCAATTTGACTTCGTGATGAATTGAGCAACGTACCATGAAAACGAGAAAGGAGGGAAGGTGTAACTCCACATGTTATTGATTTCGACACTAGGCGGAAGTTGTCATCTTCACGTCCCTGTCGATTTAACCCCGTAGGAAAAGCCCTCCGCATGCATTGGATAGGAGGCCGCCTGGCCCCCAGTGCCAGTCGGGACGATGTGGAAAGGAAACCGATCGCTTACCCTCGCCGGGAATCGAATATCGGATTGGACGGTTTCCAGCTCGTAAACTTCACAGTATAGTGAGTAAGCTTCGGATCCTCTGATGACGTGTAGCATTAATTAGTTTTTCCGTTTACAGGAAGCACAAACCCCAGCCCTCCGGTTTCACCGGACAGCAGTATTGATTACCGCAGGGTATTGAATTCTGTAACGCCTGCAACGTTGCGTTTAGATTATACCCATTACAAAAGTGACGGAGAAGTTGCCGCATGAGCACGGCGGCTCTAACAGCTAAGGCTTATCGGAAATGACGATACAGTGTCTACTGAAGTCATGACGTAGGGCATGCGGTTTAATACTATCTTATTATTAACATGTACAATACATAACGCCACGCGTCTGGGTATGGTCGTAGCGTGATAAAACAAATGAGGTGCAATAATAAGTACGTATAGTTGGTTGAATTTTTAAAACGTTCGTTAAAGAGGTACATATATAGGCTTAGTGTATTTCGAGTCTAACTGGTAACATCTCCGTTAATTTGTGACTGTGCGGGATTTTTGTAGATATGTTTGAGCCTATTTAACAGTTTTTACGCATTGTACAAGAAATAACTATGCACGCATAGTTGATGATGCGATTTTGTATATAGGGTGGCACACAAGTATATATTTTATTTCATTTTAATATTATACTTAAACACAACGGGATGTTCTCTACTACGACTGCCGTATGGCGTTTAATCATGCCCTGATTCGGTCCGACGTATATATTGGTATTTATACATGCACGGTAAACTCATATTTACGTATTAATTGAATTTTATTAATTGTATTAATTGAATTGATTAATTAATTTTATTAATTGTATTAATTGAATTTTACTGACAAAATACCTGACCTACTATTTAAAATGTTCGATATCGCTGATTACAGCACCGTTTAATTACAAATACTGAACGTAACGAATCATTGTCTCAGTAAACATCTACTTACTGTCAAGTGACCCTTGTACCATGCTGTATAAGGAACATGTAATACTGATTAGACAAGTATAACATGATGCAGAACTACTTGGTTCCAAATGTAAAGCAATTCCTGAACACATTTCGACCGTCTCCAAATATTGCCCTAAGAAACCGATTAACTAGAAATCCACGGAACACACGAAGCAATGAAACTGAGGCTTCGACGCTGCTAACAACATACACCAGTTCATGTCAGAACCAACTTCACTACGATGCACATTTATGTATACTTTAAACGTTCCCTGCCTTTTGATAGCTACTGTGAAGGACACATGATAATATTAAAAATATCAAGAATTTGCTGTCACCAGACTCTAGTGGACCAGAAGTGCCTGGGTCATAATGGGAGCAGAATGTAGGGCAACCCAATTACAAAGAAACAGTAGTGCCTGCAACAGACACTACCGTAACCAAGTTTCAGCGGCTGGTTGCTCTTCGAGAACGAAGAGTTCCCTTATAAAAACAAGACGCCTGTTCCTCACAATGCATGTGTGTAATTCTACAGTAAAGAGCGACGAAGTAACCAATATTATATGGACAACGAATTTACGATTAACCATCTAATGCCGAACTCGTTGCAATATACAGACTTTAATTCTTCATATGAGGTCAGCCTCAGTGCACATTAGATCATAAGTTCTGAAGAGCAGAAAAAGTTTGAAACCCGGCATCACCAAATGCTAAATATCTCTCCTACATTTTCGATCGAACTGGGCCATCTTAAGAGAGACTAGGTCTATATAAAACACAATTGCATTACGAATAATTCAAAACTCGAAAAGTGTATTTTCAGTCTACTGTTTTATTAGCTTATTCTATTTACAATAAGCCTGCACGGGCTATTGTGTTCCCATATCCTATCTCTAACAAGCAGAAATGTATACGCCAACAGTAATTGCATGTAAACATTGTTTGGAAAATTATCAGAGGAAAGGGGCTTAAATCGATCTTGCCCACAAACAATAGCCTTCGCAGTTATCTTATGTATAGGATGTACAGGAAATCAGTGTATTTTGTGATTCACAATAATAGAAAAGATACACAATAAACTGATAAACGACAGTTATGTTCTGAATTGTTTTCCTCGTTTTAGCAAGGCTCTACACCGGTGGTTAATTGCTTTAATTGGTGCCATTATGAAGTAAAGACAGAGACGTAATTTTGTACACACTTTCATTGAAAGGCATGGAAAAGAGGGTAAGGAGGAAAACCTCCTTTTTTCTGGCTGTTGCACTTGTAGGAGAAAATTACATTTGTAAGTTCCAATAGCGGGGCTTCATAAACTTAGCATTTTCTGCTATGTGATACATAGTCTGGTAGCGTGCTGCCAAACGTCCAGAAGAAGCTACTGACTCCTTCTTCATATTGAACTTTCTGTTCTGAAGATGGAAGTAGGAAGTTCTTACGAAACGCAGGAATCGATTTACCATGCAACACGACGTCACATCCCAAAACATTACAACCTTTGGCGAATACTTTATTTAAAAAAAAAAATAGGTACCTACTTCTTAGGTATCAATACCCAGTAGGCTACCCGCGTGATGAAAACCAACTCGATGCGCTGTTTATCCTCAGTTTATTTCGTCAATCAACCTGTAAATGTTTCGGGCATACTTGTAGCCCATCATCAGGAGGTATACTGTATATATACAACAATTGGCCCGGCCGACAGACAGTCAACTAAAAAGCACAACACGTACCAATTGTTGTATATATACAGTATGCCTCCTGATGATGTGCTACAGATATGCCCGAAACATGTAGAGGTTGATTGACGATATAAAATGAGGATAAATAGTACCAGGGTGCTCATAAGTCCTTAGCCCGACCAGGAAGGGAAAAAGCTGCACCTGTCAAAAGTGTGATGGACAGAGGAATGGATTGATTTGGCTAGGGTATGGACAGATGGTGAACGCTTGTGAATGCGGTAATGAGCCTCCAAGTTTCATAAAATGCGGGGAATGTAGCTTGTTTCCTTCCTGGTCGGGCTAAGGACTTACCAGCACCCCTGTACATCAAGTTGGTTTTCATTACACGGATGTATCGAGATGCACGGTCAGCAACACATGAAATCCAGTAGGCTATTTAACACGTTTGTAATGCTACACGTTCAAAATACAAAACCATCCCCACACAGCAGAGTCATTTGTGTAAGGCTAATAGTCGCTGAGTTGGTAAATAAATTATCTCTCTTTTATGTGAAGCGAAGGTGCTTGGCGATGTTTGAAGAACCTCCACAGGAACAAGTTAATTCAGTCCACTCTCCTCATACCTTATTTCGTTAGGGCCGATTGTTATTGTGATTTCACCTACACTTCGGTCTAGCAGGAGGCCTCATTGAAGGTCAGACTCGCTCGCATTACCCTGGCGATATGTGCTGAACCTTACAATTTACGAACTTTTTCAATATATGAGGGTGAGTCACATGAAAACCTTAAATTGCATGCTGCAAGCGGGGCCGCCATCTTTACAATACTACAGCGCCGTCGTGTTGCATTCCTGCATTGTACTGCCACCTGTCGGTCACTCTTCAAACAATGACTATCACTGTTGTCAACCTAAAGACAATCGAGCTGTGTTTAGAATTTCTATCGCACTTTTAATGTTTTCACTTGACCCTCCCTCCTATACTGTTCTCCACTGTATCCTAACAGTTACCATAATCGTGCTGTCAGCTGTTTCTCTGCAAGTTAAAATTATCAGGAATGTTTAGTGGAAGTTAAATGACAGTCAGTGACGTGGCGTGCCCTGTGTTACTGGGCGGGGGATTTGTCTAAAAGTGAACTTTGATGTCCGATTAATGCATGAGACAAAAGACAGTCTGATGTGGATATCTCCATATGAATTGCAAGTGTTAAACACTGACTGATCATATATCCACCGGATTGCTTTTCAGAATGGACGCAACGCTCTGAGACATGTTAATACCGGATTTGCTTCTCACGTTCATGGAAGTTAATCTGCTACGTGCCATTCGAGTGACAGTGCTGATAAAACGAAGGTCTATCAACATCAGAAGGCGACAATACCGACAGCATTCAAGTCAGAGCGAGATGGAGCGGTGACAAATCGTAGGAATTCTACAGGGTGGAACCCGCTTTGAATCTTGGTCAGAACATCGTCTAACAGAAATTTTTTTTTGAGGCGAAAGACTAAAATAAACCACAAATCTCTCTTCATCCACATTTTAGTCATACGAAATCACTCTAACTCGATACCATATTCATATCGTATTAAAAGAAATATAACTCCTTAAGTTTTTGTACTTTAACACTTGTACATAACGAATAAACATGTAGTGTAAGTACACTTAGTGATTTTTTTTTGTTTTGCTGACCGTGCATCTCAGTATATTTATCTCAGTATTTAACCAACTTGATGCACAAAATTTTGTTTTACAATAAGTTTATTTCATGTCTTTACATGTTTCGAACACCATGTGCTCATCATCAGGAGGTCAAAATTGTATTGTACAGCACATGGTATCATTACACTCTGTAGGTGGCCGTCCGGTGCACTGGCAGAGACAGTCCTCTCTCAACCAGTGCACCGGACGGCCACCTACAGAGTGTAATGATACCAGATGCTGTGTAATACAATTTTGACCTCCTGATGATGAGCACATGGTGTTCGAAACATGTAACGACATGAAATAAACTTATTGTAAAAAAAAATTTTGTGCATCAATTTGGTTAATTACTAAGATAAATACACTTAGTGATGTTCATCTCCCTCGTTATTTGTAGGTTATTTGACGACGCTGTAAGTAATTCAAAGTTACAATGTCACATTATTAGATGATAGATAATAATGATCTGGAAAGTGTGTTGTAAGAGTAAACTGTTACGTAATTTATGGTCCTTAAAGATTAAGATCAAATTTGACTTAAATATTGTTTGTGTACTCGCAGCAAACAGATCCTCTGTCGGTCATGCTGTACAAGGAGCGATCGCTCTTCAGTCTTAGATCCATACAAAACACAGAAATATATTCTGTGGACAAAATGCAAAATTTCTAAACGCCAAACCTGTCAGTGCCCAGTGCAACCACTAGTTAAGGTACCGTCTCGGAATAAGCCTGCCGGAAGTACGAAGTACCTCCATTTAGCTGGTGCATTAGCTGAGAATGAAACCGGCTATCTCCAGAATAAAAGTTATATATGTTATTACTTTAAAAATAACTATTAATAGCCACAATCAACATTTATTATTCAGAATCTAAAAGCGGCTATATGTTTCGGCTCCTATTGAGTCATTCCCAGGCTGTATAAAATTTGATACAGAAATGGTTTATTGCAAGCCGAAATGCGATGCTGCAACTGGGTTATGAATAAGAAATGTGGTACTTTTGACGGATAATTATTGGTATCTTGTTATACATAAGACAACTGGATTAACCAAATCAAGTCCTTACAATAACTAAGCGTTGTGTCTTACGGATATTTATTTGCATCTTTTGTACGTAAGGCAATGGGGGTGAACCGCATCAAGATACTATTTTAGCAAACTTGATCAGTTGCCAGCAATGGGCTACGGCCACTTCCTCTTGTTTGCTTTCAATTCATTTCCAATAACCATCTCATCTTGCTTGATGCTAACCTATTTTTTTCATCGCCATGGTTGCATAGAATCTTACACGTCGCCATTCAGGCTAGTGGCGGCAAATGAACCTACACATACATAGTTCTATGTCTGAAGTACAGGATCAAGTGTTGGAAGAAATATGCTACCATATTTGCTTGCCATTTGTTTGCTTCTACACACCGTCGTCAACATTCTAATGCTGAGCGTCATCGCTTCTCCGACAGCCAAGCATTTTCTTCTGACGAAAGAAATTCTTATGTTGCACGTGACAAGGCGGATGTTAATGGCTTTGGTATCAATTTACAGAGGGTTTCATGCAGTGGGATTGAAGCTCACAGGAAACATCCCGTCGGAATGAAAAATGGCGCCCAAAATGAGAATTTAAAACAAGTTCTACTTCTCTACTATCCGTGACGTGTGACAATACGCTAATGACAGAGTCACAAATATTAAAAATCTTTAAATATAACGGACAAGTTTGGGTCCACGCGATGACGCTTCTGTCTTGTGTTCGGGAGGTACCCGGTTCGAAACTGGAGCGTTACACACAATATCCTAATAGTTTTCTTAGTTTTCCTATGGTACTGAAGGCAAATGCTGCGGTAGATGGTTAAATTAAACCAGGACTGTTTCCTCCAATATATTTGCAGTTTACCAGTCACCCTTGTCCAGTCACTCGCCGGTGTACTGCTGTGGTTACAGACGGAGGTGGCGAATGAAATATGCGCAAATACAACACAATGAATAACGCGAGAAACTGGCTTAGCATTATAAAACAAAAATTACCAGGGAACTGAAAAATCTTCTCCTCTTAAAAAGAGAACAGCGAGGTGTATTCTTAAGGATACTGTCTTCTGAGATTTGAGGCCGTACAGTCTGGTTGGACGCGTGTACAGCAGGTTTTGGCAAAACGTTGTTAAACTTAGACTCCAAAAGCTTCAGACTGGCTGTGGGGCCCACACAGCGTCCTATGCAGTGGGTATTGGGCGGAAATGAAGCTGGTCATGTACCTCTATGTCGAGCCGAATTTAAAACTTGAACAGGGGTGCACAAAGTCCAGGCACCTCGTTGCCATAACCACTAAATATTTTAGGGTCGCGTCTAATATTTCGGGGTCTTCAGTATCAAACATGCACCATGTCTCCCTTCTGTCGCCTAGAATTTGGAGGTGGCTCCTAAATTTTTGAACAATATATGCAACCCTAGAAGGCGGCTATATCATTATTCCCCTACATTATTTCAAGCGCAGTACATAAGTTGTAGATTTAACACACCTGACATTAACGTCAGCCTCAAAAGATAGTCTGCCGCTGCACGGCATCACATCCTACACACAATATCCCTCATAGTCACCGCTGAAAGAATATTATATCTCGGAAGTTACAGTCTGCTGCTACCAAACTGCACGGCATCACATCCTACACACAATATCCCTCATAGTCACCGCTGAAAGAATCTTATATCTCGGAAGTTACAGTCTGCTGCTACCAAACTGCACGACGTTACATCCCACATACAATATTCCTCATAGTCACCGCTAAAAAAAATGTAACAGCCTCTTGAGAGGATGTCTCAGGCAGGATGCTACTGAACTGGCACCAGAGCGTACAGACTCTTGTTAATGTATTTAGGAAGTGTGTTCCCAGGTTTCTGTTTATGAAGTTTCTTTAAGCTCCCCCTTCCTCACGGACCCAGTTCCGTACAAACAGCGTAACGCAGTGAGCTGAGTCTCTGATATGGCAGCTGCGATATTACGATCTGCCAGGCGCTCCCAACTTTACTACTCTACAGTCAACACAGCAGTTCATTTATCTCTTCTTTCGAGTAGCGCCCCTACGTACTTCGCTAATCTCACCAGAGTTTCTATTCCAAGATCTCGTCCTCCTAGGGTGTGATGCCGTGTGCTTTGGTAAATATGCTCCAATGTATAAAATCTGTTGCATACTTCTGTATCCATTGACCGGGTAGCTCAGTCGGTATAGCGGCTGACTACGGGCTGGACGGTCCAGGATCGAATCCCGGTGGGGACTAGATTTTCCGCCCGTCCAGACAGGCCCTGGGGCCGACCCAGCCTCCTGTAAAATGGGTACCGGGTCTTTCCCGGGGGTAAAGTACGGCCGGGGCGTGTTGCTGACCACTCATCCCGTTCTAGTGCCGCGGTCATGGAAGAATAGAGGTATATATCTACCCACCCTCTGGGCCACACCGGGCCTGTAACGGGATCACTTTACCTTTACTTCTGAAACCCAAAATGGAAGCGGCATGCTCTCAGAAGCATTAATAGTTTTCTGTTACATGATTTCCTGTGCTTTCATATGTGGTACCAAATTTTAGCAAGAAACTGCAGTCTCCATTTTTACTATGAAGTTGTAGACTTCAGGGAGCTCCGGCACGCTGACGGTCTACTAGGATGTGATACTGTGGTTTTGTTGATGGCACCAGCCGTTAGAATAAACTCGTTTCCTTCGTTTATACCCTAAATATGGAAGCAGCTTGATATTACAAAGGAATAGCTTTTTCACAATTCAACAGAAAAGCTTAACATGTATCATCGACAGCTGCGGCTTCAAAAAAATAATCATTACAGTCATCCACTTGAACATATTACTTGCGTTGAGGGATAATTACATGCCTCTCGCGATTTCAGTGCATGTGTCTGGTATGAATCTTATGTTTATTGGACCGTGCATCATCTTGATAGTTGAATAAAGAGAGACCAACTTGATGTCACTTGCTTTATTATTTCATTATTTAATGCTCAACATGTTTCGAATGTTAGTACATCCATCCTCAG
>Ga0136643_10009247_pt1 | contig 14484 bp, 5 predicted proteins | sample TergutLab28metaG_FD_96883 | JGI IMG/M metagenome (GOLD analysis project Ga0136643, IMG submission 96883) | Labiotermes labralis P1 segment gut microbial communities from Petit-Saut dam, French Guiana - Lab288 P1 (version 3) (version 3) | ecosystem: Host-associated > Arthropoda: Insects >... | reverse complement strand
TCCAAGAACAATACAGCCAATGTGGTAGTTCTACAACATAGTCGCAAACTCCTGAAGATGGACATATTAATGCCCGAAACATGTTGAGTATCTAAGAAGTAAAGTAAATATAACAAGTGACATCTAGTTGGTTTTTTTATTTTTCTCTTGTAACACATAATTCAAAGTAGCTTTTTCCACTGCACGGCACACTGACTGACTAAGCTGGATGTAGCCTTCATTGAGAACCTGATAGCCACTCAAGTGTTAACAGAAATTCGCCCTGCCTGTTTCACTGGAGGTCCAGAATTGAAATCTTGAACCATAAACCAGCTACACCGACTGTTTAGAGTGAGGGTTTACTTAGTTTTTCTACAGTATATGAGGATGGTACCTCAAAATTAAGCCAGAAGTGCTTCCCATATCCTTTCCAAATCACCACTCTGGAATCACCGGATCGTTACAAGCTGTGGGCCAAGCTTATAACCTGAGCTATTAAAAATGATGATAAAAATTAAAACTGAATAACAATTCCCCCATTAACTGCTGTAATGTGCAGGCTGTTCATAAAATATTGGTACAGGGGAAACCGCCAATAACGACATCGGTTTATGCGACACCTCTATAGCGTCAGATGCTCTGTGGTGCCAATTAATTCCCCACTGTTAGACATAACATTATACTACTCGGACAGAACAACGCTCGTTTACAACGAGACAAAATATTCGGTACTTTTCATGACGTTATAACCGAGTTCGACTGTGACTGCAAAAACAAATATATACACACAAAAATTTGCAGAAGTGAGTAAATTACTATGGCCATCACTTTTTGCTCCTTCTTAGGTTATAAAAAGTAGAACAACATTCTAATACAACACAGACGTTTAGAATGGAAAGAGGAGAAGCGCAAGAAGATGACAATGAAGTGAGAGAAGCAACAAGAGCTTAGAAAATAATTTACGAAATTATAAATAGAACTGTAAATATAGCTTAAGACTAAATGAGGAAAAAATACTGGAAAGGAAATGGGTTTCAGTGAAAGCAGTTTAGTTGTTCTTGCATGTAGATTTCTGTTATAGACGACAGGTTTTGGGATTTTGTAAACTGTTTGCGAGACTGCCACAGAAAGTTAACGGTGTGCTATGCTGACCTTACAAAGAGCATAGTTTCGCTATCTGCTTTAACAGCCAGAATAAACTGTGTGCGTCATATTGGTCTCAGAACATTTTGAAAAAAAAAAGTACCGCACAAACTTTCTTTCTAACAGCTTTCCGATAAAAGTTGTGTGATTATTCCCTGTAGGAGAGATTATTTTGATTTGAAATTGTGGAAGGATATAATTTGAATATCATAAGTTGTTACAGATGAGAGCGAAATCTTCGACTCGCTCTCCTGGTTAAGAATGCATGCAGTTTTACCTTCGTGCCTCTTTGTGTGGTGAATAAGCACAAGGATAGCTTTGCTTTCCTTACACTCTTTCCTCGCAACTATGCTACGGTTACTAGTTCGAATTTCCATATCTCTTGGCGGTTTTCTGTTGTTTCAGCATTGTAATACATTAATTCATGTTGGAAAAGTTGCGTTACATATCTGCTATGTTAGAATAAATTCTGAGGAATACGCGAATTCAGTGTTATAGTAAGAGAACTCAGAAACTGAAATGGAAAAAATAATAATGATTATATGACAAAGCTCAGTCGATACTTTATGTATTACCAGGTTTAATTTTCAATAATTCTGCATTCTATCATTTGAATGCATTTCTTTGTTTTATATGGACTTCAGAACAGACAGAGATTACTGTCCTGTGCGGCATTAACTGAGTAGGATTTGTAATGGAAATTGAGAGGGTTGAATGTGTGATAAGAAGTGAAACTTTAAGCAACATTCAGTTTAAGTTAGTCTTTAAATTTAGTCATCTGTCCCCATCGCGAGAGCCATGGTTCGATCTCGGTCCATTCCATGTGAGGTATATGGTGAGAAAAGTGACTTTGAGTTAGGCTGTTACAGTACTTCGGTGTTCTCCACATAATATCATCCTTCATTGTTCCTTACTCATCTTGATATTAATAATCCTCGTGTCGATAGGATAAGCTGACAAAGGCTAAGAACTTTCAGATGAAGTAACGCTTGTTCGGATTAGAGGAGGTAGAACGAGAAGCTTTTAGTCTTCATCGTTTTACTTCCGACTAAATAATTTAAGTTACGCCACTATCATCCCCAGGCATAGTTGGTAGTAAAATACCTTAAAACGGACCTTAGAAACCGTGTGAGAATGTGAACTGTATTCAATGGACGTGGATTAGAGGCGCGTTTAAATCCCGGCGACGTGCCTCTTCAAATCGCGCAGTCCCTCTTTCAACATCACAAATTCGTTCGTGTCAATAAACAAAAATATTTTTTCGCTCTTTATATTTACTTTGATAACATAACTCTATGTACCGGTAATATGTGAACTCCTAGATTCAAAACTGTTAGATACATGCAGTATGTCCCAGCACACTCCAATCCCAGCACACCCCAGTCCCAGCACACCCTATCCCAGCACACTCCAGTCCCAGCATACACCAGTCCCAGCGCACCCCAGTCCCAGCACACCCCAGTTCCAGCACACACCAGTCCCAGCATACACCAGTCCCAGCACACCCCAGTCCCAGCACACCCCATTAAGTGTGTCTCGTCCTATTCCAGCTTCGCCCTCTCGACTTTCCTATTGCGCTCAAATCCCACCACAAATCCGGAAAGTGAGTGGAGGGCTTCATTCGGATTTGTAGACTGTCCTAATGTCCAGTCAGTCAACGGTTCAGCATATTTTACCGGTCAGGCTGATTCGACAGATCATTTCGCGATTTAATGCAAAATGACCTGGCCTTGGAGCGACCGTTTCGTGGGCTTCGTCCGAGTGGCAACTACGACGCGAAGATTTATTACCACTTACAGGTGTTGGACAGCGAAAATTCGGCTTCCGGCAGCACAGGCGCAAATTATAAACGACAAAACTCTTCATTTCGGCTCTTTGTAACAATTCGCTCCCCCGCTAAGAGAGAGAGAGAGAGAGAGAGTTTCTGGCCTCGCTTCTCAGGGACACCTCACATTCGTAATGCTGAGTGCCATGAAACGTGTTCAATTAAGTATTGTCTTAGGGTGATAAGCCAGGGATTCGAACTTTGACTTGCTCTGCTACAGAACGTAGAGAAAAATTAAATATGCATTTTATATGTAATACTGTTTCGATAAGTGTATCAGTTTTCAGCGTAATTAGACGAAAGTGGTGCAAGCGCCTGAAATGTTATGTAGGCGTTTTAACTTCAGGCCCACAGCAGCAGCAGCAGCTGTTCTGCTGCTTAGTATACATTTCGTGCGTAAAGCCGTCATTAGGACTCCTTATATTTGTGTAAAGGTAAACAGTGCCGTTACAGGCCCTGAGTGGTCCAGAGGGTTCCAGGAAGTTAACTTTCCCACATTACATGACAACGGCACAGGATGGTGGTAAGGTTGTCAGCCCTACGCACCGGCCGCCTTTACCCCCAGGATATGCTGCTGGTACTCATTTCTGCTAGAGGCTGATTCGGTCCCAGGGTCATAATGCGATCGGAATGATTTTATGTCAATGAAAAATTCCAATCACACCATTTTGAATCGAACCAGCGACCTTCCGATTTGTAGCACAGCACCTTAAATGCTATGCCACCGCGGTCCCCCGTTATATTTGTGTACAATACAGAATTGATCAATACGTTTATGTGTGTACATTCATATCAGTTTGTTTAAATAATTTAACTTTGTCATATTTTCTTTAGCATCATTATTCCAAAGAAATACTCGTTGAAGAACTGGCTTCTTATTCAACACTCTACACAGATTTATTCTGAGCCTTTATTAACGTAATTTGTTTTGTGTATTTTTGTGTTGCTTATTCAGTGTGGCGATTGGCTATGGGCTGGAAGGTCGGGTTCGATTCTCATCATGAGCAAAAACTTGTCTTTCGCCAATGAACCTACAAAAACTCTATCGGCCACTTTCCTCAGACGTAAATCGGACGATACGTGCAGCCGGCCACTCGCCTACACCTCTTAGCGGGGTTAAGAATGCGTGGAGCCTTACCTGTACTCTGTCACGCTTCTTCATGGCGTAGAATTTAATGAAACACACGTCATCAAGCCTTAGAAGCATGAAAGTCACTTAAATAATATTTAAAACTTCAGTTTCTACCTCACAGAAAACATTGTACCTCCATTACAAAGCCAACCGGTTAATGCTGTTTATAAAACAATTGTTTCATTTAAGAAACCTACAAAACACATTAATTCACTTTTTAGGCAGTATGCCGACATTTCTAATGTTCAAGCAGGCGGTGCACATACTAATACAGTGTTCAATCAATATGACTTCCATATAAAATGTTATTTTTCTCTTTTGTGACGACAGAGTTAGGAAAACCCGCACCCTGCTCAGTTCAGTAGCAGTTCGTCCTGTCAGGTCTAGTGTTTCAGTGGGTAGTGACGTTAATGGGTCGAGTGGATCACCTAAATGAGTCGCTGTCGCCACTGGCCTTCCAAGCGACAGAAGTAAACAAAACAAACATCATGTGGGCTGCATATTGTCGCAACAAACCACAGTGACAGACATCACACCAGTTTACTGGTTTAAACACCAGAAATACTCCCGCGAAACAGACGCCAAATGGAAATGTCGTGTCGTGTCGTGACACGACCAGTGGCCGACTGCGTCGTAGACTTCGGTGAAGATAATGTACCAGCTGGAACCAAATCAACAGGCAGTGTCAAATTATTCTGTACTTCACATATCATGTGAGTGGGCATGTAGCCTTTATCGTGTTTCAGTTTTCATGTGTTAAATATACATCATTATTTTGACAAGGCCCTTCCTCCTGTAATCCAGTCGAATACACACACAGACAACCTTCTAACCATTGCGTGGATAGGCTGCTTCTCTTTGGGGGTGGGAATAAAGGGAACGGAAATTTAATTCTGCCTGCTAATTTCCAACCAGAGCCGCCGATAAGAATGCTAGAAGCGAGGATGTTCGCAACAGCCCACCACTTCGCCTTTCACTAAGCTGAAAGAATCCAACTCGCTTCCACACACCATCTACGTATTCATCATCCATTTCAATACTATACTATCATGCAATCTAAGCCTTCCTGCATATTGTCTATGCATTTTTTCTTTTATTGCTTGCTTGCTGTATATAACTATCATTCTTGATTTTACTCTTCTTATATTACAAATAGGGGCACACGGTGACGCAGTTGCTTGAGACACTCCGCTACAAGTCGGAAGGTCGCGGGTTCGATTCCCGATGGTTTCACTGGAATTTTTCGTTAACATAATCCTTCCGGCCCTGGGGTTGACTCAGCCTCTAACAGAAGTGAGTACCAGGAATATTTCCTGGGAGTAAAGGCGGTCGGTGCCTAGGGCTGACAACCTTACCACCTTCTTGTGTTGACTGTCTTGAAATCTGGGAGCCTCAACCTTCTGGAACCCTCAGGACCTGCCAGGATTGTACAGGGATTTCTTTACCTTTATATTACAAATCAAAAATACTTTGGTAACCGAAAAGTAAGCTATTTTTTCCCCGTATTTCTGATGTGCTGATTTGAAGTATGGATAAAACATTTTTGCGCTTTGAAATTTTTTGTGATAAATTTGATGGCCACTTTCTTACATACGTTTAAAGAAATAAGCGTCCTTAGTGAGTTTTGTAGGAATCAGAGGAGAGAAGCTGTGTATAATGTGAGAATATGTTTCATTAGTGAATACGCGTTTGTTTGTAAGTAAATAACGTCATTGTTGGCAAATTCATAACACGTTCGAAGTGTGTATAAACTGCGTCTTGCATAAAAATAAGGAAAGGTAACATGACAAAAGTCTGTGTATGTTGGAAGTTTTTGGCTGCCATTTTCACGAGCCGCCCATCAAACCCAGCTAATTTCGTCAATAGATTGTTACTGAAAGGAATATTATATCAGCAGAAATTGGCTGATACACATTTGAGCTTGGTTCTGATATGCACCGTCGAATAACTATTGGTGTTTGCTCGGTCCATTATTCAATAAATCCGCCACAGTCTCGCTTGCTGCTTACGGCTGTACAATTTTGCGTGCAATTAATACTGAGGGATCGAACTGTAGCGACTGGGAAGCATAAATGTCACGGCATACAGCAGGATGCTACAGAGTCGGATTAAGTGAAGTTCCAGACAATTGTTACGTTATATTCCATCACAGATGCATTATTCAGAGGACTAATGAAATAGCAACACTACATAAATTGGATACAACCTCGAAGTTTGCTTTATAGAACACACGTTATTATTCAAAGTTAGCTCAGATCTCTGAAGACACGGATTTCTCGAGATGTCAGGCTTTTCTGATGTTAAAATTGTAAATCTCAACTGTGTTTTGTAGTGTGTTGCTTTGATTCATTGCTTATCATGTTCCTACTTGCTTCGGATTCCAACATTTTCTTGTCAACGAAAGTAATGCTATCAGAACACGAAGTGTTAACCTTTTGGCGCCGGAATTATTTTTTTAATTTTAGCACACCCTGTATATAAAATGTGAATAATACAGGAACCAAATACGTTAGAATTATAAAACAAACAGCATTTTGAAGAGAAAAAAACGGAGAGTATATACCGTGTTTAAAATATTCAGTGCCTATATTTGTTGAATAAATATATAAAATGCAAATTTAGAGGTTAGCGGTGCGGTACGACCACTATAGTTGACATTAGACGTCAAAAGGTTAAGGGACCGACACCGTTGGATACATTAGGTGACGCTGCAATGTGCAGTGGTAGCCTATCGGGTAGCCACTGGCCTCCATCTCTTGCAGATGGCAACCCTTTAATACAGCCCAGTTCTGTCCATTTCAGAATGCTAAATATTTTCTTTAAATAGGTTTTCACACTCTCTTCTCGCTTCGTTTTTCTTCTAACTTGAAACTTTTTATCATATTTTTTATCACAGAATGTCGGTATTCAAGTTTAGTAGCAACCCGCGCTACACTTACAAGAAGTCGCGACTCTTAGTGTCGGGTCACACCAGCAGAGCTAAGCGACGGTCCTACGTCGCTATGTTTCTCGTTATATAATATAATATCCTTCGATCGTGCCGACTGGAAATCTCTGGGCCATTTACTGTGAGTAAGTGGGCACCACGAGAACAGTTTTATTTTCCTGTCATGGATGGGTGTTCACAACTTGAACTGACGCCGAGTGGCCGTTAAATAAATATAAAATGTCTCCAACATGAACCTGAAATACTGCAGCTCGAGGGATGAATTATATTATTGTTTTAGCTGCGTTAATTCGAGTCTGGACTCCCGAATTGTGTGATCGGATTTTTTGTGGTCTTTCTCTTGTATCCCCACCTGATTACTTGTTTGATGGTTTGCATCTTAGCCAGTTTATTTCCTTTTTACTGCACATCATCATTCACGCACATCGTTTAATAGTAAAAGCAACTTGTGTTTGATGTAGCATCCTAAAATAACATATGCGAAACTTACATCGACAAGTTTTTCCTACAGAATCTTGTGTATACTACCTGCATTACACGCCTGTCGGAGACTTTGCCTGTCTTTCCAGTAATGTTGCTGCGTGACATCCGCCCTGCCTAATGAGAGTACGGACGCTGCACAGCAGTGGATCTCTGAGATCGGTATTTACTGACGCAACCACTGCTCCTCCAAAGCCACCTTGTTAGCTATATTCGCAGCACTTGTAGCCAAAGCGAGGGAGGCCGTACTCAATGGGTCCAGAAGTTATTTAAGTGTTTTTCCAAAGTTTTCTGAGGATTTTATAGCTGATACTCTGCAGCTGCGAGGATTAACCATTCACGATTGACCAACTTTCATCATAAATTTTGACAGTTTAAAAAAAAAACTCATATTTTAATCAGCCGGACTCCATTCTCATCTACTCTCAAAGTCCGTGTCGTTGCTACGAAAAATGGACTGCCCAACAGCCACGAAGTCTCGGCCCCAATATTCGATAAGCTGTCTCTCTTATCTCCTTCATTTGTAAAGTTTCGGGAATTCGATAAGATTTAGTCGGTCTCTGGAAAATTATGGTTCGTTGTACCTCACCACAAACATAAACCAGCCACTGCAAATTCGTAGAACCGATATGTATATTATAAAGCTTCATACGTAATAAGGAACCGTTTATCTAAAAATTAAAATATTTCTACGCAAAGAGCTCGATTTCATTTGATGTATTTTTGTCCGTGCGTCGTAGTATAAGTGTAGAGAAGAAAACCAACTAGATGCTGCTGAATGCTTTACTGCACTTATAATCTGCTCAACATGTTTCGGGCACTCATATGCCCATCATCAGGAGCTCGAGACTATACTTGTGTTATTGCCGCATATGCAAGGCTGAACAGATATAGTAAGTGCTAGGTAGCGTTATATGTGTTCCGTGTTTGTGGGAGTTATATTATTGTATGTCTTTGGCTGTGAGGCGGGTAGACTGTGTTAAATGTGCATATAAGTGCCCGAAACATGTTGAGCAGATTATAAGTGCAATAAACCATTCAGTAGAATCTAGTTGGTTTTCTTCTCTACACTTAAGCTCGATTTCATGTTTGTAATTGTTATTGAAACTAATTATGTGGAACTTCATATAGTAGTAAATAATAAACACATTCACATTCACATTCCAACAAGAAATAGATTCTGAATATCTAATGTTACACAAGTAGAAATTCTGCAGAACTACCTTAAAATCGTAAGGTAGTGGTTCTCTACAGCGGAGGGAATTACGCAATTTAAGTTGTTCACTACATTTCGTAATTGTTAAATCACTATTTTGTTACGCGAAGTATGTAAATGCCAACATTTATACGACCTAGTGTCATTAGTTCTTCCTTCTGGATAATAACAGAACTGCAGCACTGGTGCTGTACCAACATTCACCTCCTCTCTAGCCGTTCTGGCACTAGTGCAGTTTGGTAGTAAGCCAAATCAAACAATGCTGAAAAAAAAGGTTTTGAGCCAGATATTGTATTTATTTTATTTAGGCTCTTTATAAGAACATGTGGTTTTATTTGTCAGTCTTTGCAAAAATGTTCGTCATTACATTCTGGAGGGAAGCATGTGAAGATAGAAACGTAATAAACAAAGAGCTTTAAGCTGCTGGCCTGTTTCGGTTACAAGTGTTGAAAATTTTTCTTCTGTCGTCGCATGGAAAGCTTTAAGGCTTCTTGTAAAATTGGGTATAGGCATACTGAACTGTGGCAGAGTAACTGCGTGAGTTGTCTTTCAGGCTGTCTCTTAGATCACCCTTTTCTTTTCTCTGGTATGTATTTTATTGCTGTATTGATATCTGGTACTCCCTGTTACGCCATAATATCTCCATCATGCTTGCGATTTCTCGTTTCGTATCATGCAACATCTCTGAGGAAACACATTTCTGCTGTATCGCTTCCTCTTGTATGTTCTATGTTCTTTTTTTAAAGTCTACCCTGAAGATCCGCGTGAAAGTTAGCTATAGCTGCGGTATTGCTATGTAACTATTAACTTCTACCTGTATTGTGCGTTTGATAAATTCCTACATTTTTAAGTGTGTTTAATTTCATTCATATTAATATTTTTGTCTCCCTCGTGGAATACGCTTCAGTCAAGTTAACTGTAATACAGTATATTTTCTTTTGTTTTATTATGTAAAAGACGTTTTTAATGTGTTGTCTCTCAGAACTAAAAAAAAAAAAAGTTTTTGGAATGTCAATGTTTATGTTATTTTGTAAGCTCATGGTTCCGTGCATCGTAATAAAAACCAACCAGATGCAACAGTATGCAGATATTTATTTACTGCCAAGTCACTCTTTGCAGTAAACAAATATCTGCGTACTGTTGCATCTGGTTGGATTTTTATTAACATTGTTTATGTTATTCTTTATTAATTTACGCTTTAAAAAGTTCATTTGGCTCCGCAGAGACTCCGTTCTCTACAGTCAGCACAGATTCGATCACCGGCAACTAATGGGCGCTATCGTTAACATTATGTAGCGCTAAAGCAGCTACCAGCAGAAATCATAAGACTATGTTATAACACGAATGTCGAGCTTCATAACTGTTGTACTGTGCGGGGAAACCAGTTCAGTGTGGATCCCACGCTAGCGGCTGGCTTGTCGAGCCAGCTCCTTACGACTCATTTCCAATGGTATTATCTTTCACGTTGCCTTAAATAGCACCAACCAAAGGTTTGTTCCTAAATCGCTCATTTGCGACAAAAGAGTCACATCTCAAAATTTGGCATTTTTAGTTATTGCTATAGAAAGAAACGTTTGCAAACGCACTTTTAACAGGTAAAGTGTCATAACGCAGTTTGCAAAACTAGCCGCTGGAGAGCAGTTGTGTCGTCGTTGTACTCATAGAAAATTATAGCACTTCAAAACCTTTAAACTTTTCTCCAGAAAAATCACAAATTTTGAGTTGTGACACTGTCGTTGTGACACTGTCGTTGTGACACTGTCGTTGTGACACTGTTGTCGCAAATGAGAGATATTAACAGTTCTTAAGAACAGTCTCAATTTCATAAGCTGCTCGCAATTGAACTAAATTACGTTCGTGACTATGAAGTACGCTGTAATGCAGAGGGCATTTGATATCGAAATTAATGTAATAAATAAGTCCCACAAAATGTCGCATCAATATTATATTCTTTCGTAAACTGTTGCTGTGAATCTGCGTGTAGTGCTGCAGGCAATCCATTGCTATCTTGTGTCATAGATGAGGTGTGGTTTAACTAATACTCAGAGTAACAGCTAATTGTCAGCGAGGAGTGTGATGTGCTCTATGTGCAACAATACTAATCCGACCCATCTTCCTTTCGGATAGAATAATTGTTAGTAAGTTACATACTGCAACACTTGACCACCACCACCACTATCAGCGTTAGCTTTCCTTTTTTCAGAATTACGAGGCATATTTTTGTACAGATTGCATCCGCGTTACATCCGTCAGATGAGCAACAAAAGTTTTAAATGCAGCTTTGTTCGTAAATTTTGACTTATAGAAAGTACACAATGCGTTGTTTATACGGATATTTATTACATACGCATTTTCACTTAAAAAATCGTATCCTACGCCTAGCTGCGTTGGTAAGTTGCTGTAATATTGGAAGCCACATTATTTTTTTCGCGCTGATGTCTTGTGTTTTGTTCTGTGAGAAAATGTCTAAACATAATTTACATAATTTGGAATCTCTGTTGGGGCCACCTTCCTCATTTCAGGACTGTACTCTAAGGGATTTGAATGTCGTTTTTATTTGACAAGCTTCTCTTTCCACCATGTTGGTACCGTTTGTAAGAAACTTACAAACTACGACGTTCGGTTGCCGTTTGCTGACGTACAGGAACTCGTTAATATCGGTATTGGTTAAACAGCTGAATGAAGAGTCTATGTACATCGCGCTCCCTTGTTTTCCTTAAGAACAGGAGATGCTTGCAGATAATTCTATCTGCTATTTTGTTTGTGTATACATAAACCGAGGAACGAAGGCATTCCGGAAAGCAATCATATTCTGACTACCGTTGAAATATATTGTTGGGCTTCCTGTTCGTTGTGCTGATAGAGTGGGAAGGGGGGGGGGGGGGGGGGTATGTGTTTGCTCACCGACTCTTCTTGTTACATTCAGTTTTGCGGATCTCAGAAGAGAGTTGTTCATTTGTTTAGATGGCAATTTCGCTCCTATAGGCATTAAAATATCCTTTTACTTTACGAAACAAAACAAGTAATGAAAGCTTAGCGTGGAAAAGTTTGGTTTTATGAAGGTTTAAAACTTTGTTAATTTTAGTTGTAGCCTTAAAATGCTTTTATTACGTGCCACCGTGTGATCTTGTGACTGTGTCTGCAACAAACCGTATATTTCCCTTCTAAGTATTTCTGTTTTTAGTAAATCTACACTCCAATAAAACGTTCACATTCTTCAACCATTCAACTCTAAAGAGAAAAGTCCTACTTTAGAAGCTAATTATGACTTTGATACAAGAAATTATCCGCCTTGCTTGAAAACCATTTTTCATTACCTTAATCACAAGAGCTCGTCAGTATTGCAATCTCCCCCATAGGCTTCCATATCATACCGTGCCGCAGTTTGCTGTTTAATATTCTATATGCACATTTCATCCTACTCAAACTAGTTTCGTGCGCCGTCCATCTTTTCCTGCTTATTTTGCTGGTCTGAATGGTCCAAAAACTTTTAAAAACAAACCCAGCCAAGCTGCTCACTACGACGTGTTTTCAAAATTGCGCCTAAGTATTGTACTATATTTTTGTCGCAATGTTCCCTGTTATACATTCATTAAGTTCATCCTTATGTTCGCACCAAACTAACACGTTTCACGATGGTTTAGAACTGCATCATTACACATCATTAAAGTTTACGTATCTTTCTGTGGCCTTGAGTAAAATGCACGGCATTGTGGGCCACTGTGTCGGGAATTCAGAATTGTTCATCGGATTTTAGTGAAAGGCATACTGTAATTGTTTCGTTGTCGGATTTTAAAAGCTTTCCAAGAAGTTAGGCGCCAACAGTGGGTAAGAGACAGACGCTGTCTAGAATAAGGCGCCTTTTCAAGTTCCAGACAACACCTAATATACTAATGACGTCTCCTCAGAAATGTAGTCAAATGTTTCAAACCAGCGCACGTTGAATTTCTGTATCAAGCGCAAAGAAAATTCCGGCCTATAAGGAAAGAGTTTTTTGCCCCTTGTAAGAATTTTGTTAAGTTTATGTTAACCTTCTTTATAACCTGTAATTTGGACCGTCATGGGTCAACTGAAAACCCATGAATTTTGTTTTGGGGAACCTCTCTTTCGTCTTCTGAGTTTACCACCCTGAGAATTCACAGTTTTTTTTGTGGCAAATTGTGTCTTGCACTACCGCACTTCCTAATCCATCCAATATGTCTAGAGCATTACGTAAAACAAGAAAAGGCTTCAAAAAGTTACTGGAAGTGTGTAGGTATTTTATTGACACGTCATTAGGACACGTATTCACTTTCAGTCTCGGTCAGCTACAGTGAGATTTGTCATAGATTTATACAGTTCATACAAGTACGTGCCTGGGCGTTTCTTCAAAAAAATTAGGCCAATTTCCATCCTTGTCCCTTCGTCTTAATAACACGTGATCATCTTACATTCGATGAAATTTTTAGTATCTAACAGTAACAGGCCTGAAGTGCCTGTTACTCTCTGGCTCTTACTTAAAACAAATTATTGAGACCTGCACAAAGATGTCTGTTGGTTTACGAGATATGGCCTTATGTCAGCGGCGCTTCTGAAAACTAAACGTCTTCCGGAACGTCAGACCTACGCCGTGTTGATTGTTAAATAGCTGGCCTATTACCTGAGCCATTACAGTTGCTTCAAAATTTTCCGATAACTAAATTATATAAAAACGTGTTCAGTGGACTGCAACTTGTTATATCCTCCCGGACAGTCAGAAAGTCAGACAGACGAACGGAGATATTTTAATGGGCGTTCCGTAGGGACGCTTTTCTGCTTGTGCCTTTTATTTCTTTTACGGAGTAAATAATTTAAAAGATAACAAGTTTTGTAACACTTGCCATTGGTACTAAAATAAAAACATCGCTTGAATTTGTGTGACACAGTGCAGGGATAAAGGTGGCAGAGGTTTTTATTTTCATGCTTTTGTTCATAGCTTAAATCAGAGAGTTCATCCGTAGGCGTGAATGCGTGTTAACATGTTAGTTTTTAAGATCATGAGTGTTGGTATGTCATGCAGAAGAACGCTCGAATTAACTGTACGCTGCTTACTCTGACATTGGGTTTCAGGAACAAAATGCTAAGGGACGGAGTTGGCAGGCTAACATGTATGTTCCAAATCTAGGGTACGGGAATGTCAACACGGAAACTATAAAATGGCGGAAGGCTTTGAATTTATTAATGGCGGCGTTCATTTATCAGACGTAAACTGTGCTGCTTTCGGAAAGTTTGCAGAATCATTGTCGAAGTTACAGTCAAATCGGGAAGGAAAGAGAAACTTTTCATAGGGCGCTGTAAGTGCGGGTTGTTTATCGTGTATAAAGAAAGTGGCTGCCGGAATTTTCCATGTTGCCATAAACGCTGAATGGGTGATCTATGTGCCAGCCAATAGATTCTGTCCACTTACGAAAGCACATTCACACATTCCACTTTGAATTTAGTCTCTGAACTTAGAACTTCGAGAGAGTGTCATTACTTCAGCTTCCCTCCTTAAATCCTCGAAGCTTCTGTGTTATAAGGCAAGGTAACTTACCGGAAGAGCAAAAAAAAATTGTAATCAACTGTTTCACAAAATTACAAAATGAAGGCAATAATGGGGTGCATTGCCTTTCAGTTAGCATACTAGGAGAAGTTATGTAGTCAAACACAACTTAATCACTGAGGTGTATTTAATGACTGTGATGGAAACAACTACATGTTTCGGCCTGTGTTGGCCATCATCAGGTTGTCTAGGGAACTTAAGG
>Ga0136643_10009245_pt1 | contig 14486 bp, 13 predicted proteins | sample TergutLab28metaG_FD_96883 | JGI IMG/M metagenome (GOLD analysis project Ga0136643, IMG submission 96883) | Labiotermes labralis P1 segment gut microbial communities from Petit-Saut dam, French Guiana - Lab288 P1 (version 3) (version 3) | ecosystem: Host-associated > Arthropoda: Insects >... | reverse complement strand
GCCCCCGCCCCCCCCCCCAAAAAAAAACTCCACACTTTAAATATTACCTTCATTTCAGTACAACTTTCTCGGGCTAACAGCCGCACCATTATCTGTTCTCCGTCATCAGAATGACGAGGACAGAGATGGTTCTCGACCAAAACGTTAGTTTATTCGCTGTTCTAATACCTGATGCGGCTGCTAGCCCCAGAGTTTTACTGAATTCAGTCGCAGTGAAAGATTTAGATTATTTACATCCACTTGATGTTTACAATGGTGGTGGGAGGATTTTAATGTGTATAACAGTATGTTAGAGCGGCGTTTTGTGAAATTAAGAATTTGAACGGATGGTAACCAGGTGGAACACAGCTCTATGATGTTTACATTATGGGCCTCCAAAAATAACTGAATAAGCGTGAAACACGCCGAATCCAGCACACTTCCTAGACAGTCGTCGTCTTTTAGTAACAACCGTAACCAGGGATGGGTAAACTGCTTGAGATGAGTGACATTACGAGCACGAACGATTGCCGAGCTGTTTAAACACAATTCGCGGAGTCATTCGTTGTGATCCGGGCGAGTTCGGGGACGCCAGCCAGATGTTGGTCACAACACTCTAAACCTATAAACACTACAGGCACATTGCGCAAAGAAATGCACCTCAAAATAAAGCACAATTTTAAAGTTTCTTCCGGGTTAAGTGAGGTCTGAATGAAATCTCCAGCCTGTCCAGCTTCCTCAGTATGTCCTGAATGCTTTCATTCAGGACGTCTTCAATGCCAGGATTATTATTCATAGTATACATGTTTTCCCTTAACACTCCCCACAAGTAAAAATCGATTTGCGGGTTCAGACCTGGCGAACGAGGCCATAACCCCTCGCTCCTTATCATCACCAAAAGCACTTCCTAAACAACGTTCATGTTTGCACTTCGTGCCCAACACAGGTACACGTTCGCTTGTAAACGGCAAACGTTAAAAAATGGTGTCGGAACGTTACACATCGGTATTAATCTCAGATATCATAAAGCAATACGGGTCCAATAATCCACATCACACCAATCTGAACATCACGCAATGGAAATTCGTGGATTAAAACGGAATTATCGGCAGACCAGTATCTATTAATTATTCTGAGATCAGATCGTACTCACTGAAGCACAAAGCAGATTGATCTAAAAGAAAAAGAATATGCTATATCTAAAGCATATATCTCGTGGAGGTACAAGTTCACAAACTTCACTTCTTCTAAGAACTGTATTTCGCATATGTTATCATACCGAAACACGTAATGCTCCAATAAAATCCCCATTGAGACTGATGGCCAGTGGTCTACATACCTACAGTTCACTGCGATAAGGCGCATGTAGGCAGGCCGCTAAGTAGGCTACGTTTTGTGCAATAAGCAAGCGACAGTGAGTGACCAATAACATGGGCTAAATACAACAGGAACCCTGTGTAGCACCACATCTTTTGGATGTGAGGTGGTCTGAATGCAGTTCCTCCACAGCAAATCAAACAACCTCCCGACGTCAAAACACCGTAGCCACGATCTCAGTCACAAAGAACACGTATCCCTGTTCGTGTCATCCCAGGCTACAGCACCGCCGAGAAAACCAGCATGACAACATGGTGTTTTGGGTAAATTCACGGGTTGTCAATCGGTGGCTTTTCTCAGTCCGTCCAGACGAATGCTGTTCAAGTGAATTTCGTGTTCTCAACACGCATTCATAATCGCAGTTCCATTTTATTCGGAGTTACAAGACCTCTCTGCACGGGCAGCCATTCCGAAGCGTATCAAGCAAGTACCCTTCAGCCAGCGTCAGTCGGCCCACTAACCCACAATTACATCTATGTACATTTCCAGCATAACAGGCTGTGGAATGATTATGGATCATCAACACGGCGCCAAGAAGTCATTTACGTTGCCATCATGTGATGCCTCGCTGCTAATGCAAGCGCAACTGCGCCGGCTGGTGGTAGACGATGTGTGTCTTACTGATTTCAAGTATTCCGTGAAGGGCCAATGCCTGAATTAGTATTGTGGCTATACATTTACATTCACTACTGTTACATGTCAAGTTAACAGCATATAATATTTCAGTAATTAATATATTACGGGACTCGTGCACTTCTAACCCACCTCAAAACAAATTTATTATTTACGCCGGCTGGCGCTAGATTCTTAAATAGCAGATGCTTCCAACAGGAGCTAAACTGCTTGAACTCGGCCAATATTCTAGCTTGCACAACTAACTCCTGTACCACTATGCACACTCAGGTTACACCACTGACCACAGGTGCTGGCCGAGTCTCAACAAGTCGCTGTACACAAAGCATTCCTAGGACCTATTGTGTAGTATACATTAGTCGCGATAAAAAAAATGGCAATTAATCACTAGTCTAAATCCTTACCAATTCATCATTAAGATTCAAACTGTTATGTTCAGTGTATCAACAAGGTCACACTCGATGTCGAACGCTGACGATATTTCCGATTTACCTATAACGACGAAAAACTGTCTAAATAAAGAGGCATGGATGTGTCCGTTGCATCCAGGCTACGTCTTAAATCAGGATAAGTGTTTACAAATTACAAAATTTACACGACAATCTCATGCATGATAAACTCTATACGGAGCGTCCGGATGAACGCGGAACCTGGACATTGGCTGTACTGCTGCATAGCGAACAACGACGCCGCCCGCTCTGCACAACTCCGTCCCGCGAGTCCCATCTTAACGTGGGACTGTGCGCCATAGAGTGGTCGACATTTTCTGCAGCACAGAAACCGAAGACGGTCGCCGTTCTGCCATCAGTTCGGCATTAAAGGGAAGCCTCTGTATTTTCCTCAGTCACTTCATAAACCCTTGTCACCTCCCAACAATACTACTTCAAATTTAATCTTACACATTTTCCGTGCATCTGTGCATTGGAAGTCAGAGTTTGTCATTACTAGTTCAACTGCTTTTGACACACGGTATGAAGAAATTAATTGAAACAGTGCTAAATGTGTTTCTATTTCAAACCGTGTACCCCCAGTTAAGCAGAATAAAGCTGTCCCTCTACATGCCACGAATGCGCATGAGGGAAGTGGAGGTATACCTCGGATCTAGATGGAGATGAATGGTCGGCCTAATGTCTCGGCCGCTTTATCCCCGGGGAAACTGCCCCCTACTCATTGAATAGGAGGGAGGGTGAGCCTCACAACCAGGCTGGACGTTTCGGACAAGAGAAACAGCTCTTTCTCCTGTCGGAATTCGAAACTCCGATCGTACGCCCCATAGCTTAGTCACCATACCCACTACGCTACGCCGGCTTCCCATCACCTCCTAATAACATTATTTTATTGAATAAAGTACAAAGTATGATGCCAAGTGTAATTTTACGGATATGAACTTTCTTATTTACCCCCAGAAGTAGACCTAAATAATATCTATAACCTCTGCCATACAGTCTGGGTATGACGGAAGTCAAACTGTACGATCGTGCGATCTGGAAGTCACCTTCACGTGTGTTACTGAACACTGACAGCAACTGGACCAGTAATACAAGTACAGCATTGAGGAAAATGTATATTAAAGTTATTTCTTTCTGAATGAGTCTCGTGCATTCCTTCACAGGCTACTTAACGACGCTTTAGTACGAAACAGCTGTTAAGGACAGATGACTGTAAGTAATGAACTGGGAAGTACAGAATAGACGAACACCACACACAGCCTTCCGCAGCAACGACAAACTGATTCCTAGACGTCGACCTCTTATTTCCGATATGGGCAATGTTATGAATTGGGGTTCCGTGCATGGAAACCCCCACGTATCACAGAAATTCCAGCTAGAGGTAAAAATAAATGGACATAGATCATATGATGTTACAAACATTTGTTGCGTAAAAATAAACACTTAGATATTACAAAAGCAAACCATATAAAACACACGTGAGAATTCTTCAACACACATCGTAAAAGTGGGTCGGGATAGCGTAGTCGTTATAGCGACTGGCTGTGGGGTGGACGGTCTGGATATCGAAACCCAGTGGGAGTGAGATTTTCCGCAACCGTCAAGACTATCCCTGGGGCACACCCAGCCTCCCGTACAATTGATACAGGTTCTCTTTCCCTACGTTGAAGTAACTGGTGCGCGGCGTTGAACACGCACCCTTATTTAGCGCAGAGGTTAAAGAAAAAGTAGAACTATACTTCAACCATTCCTCTGAGCCTTCATGGCCTATTCTAGGGTGACCTTTCCCTATACCTTTATCTCAGTTATGAGGACTTGCTTAATATTTGGCGGGACTGAAACTGTTTTTCTGAAGGGCTTTTCTCTACTTGCAGTTCGCCAATGCGAGTTTTTGTCAGTAGTCTGAAGGCCTCTTTTATTATTAAAAAGGTTGCAAAAGCGTTGGGTCGCAACTCCAGCCGTCAAAGCCGAGTGTCAACTGTACAGTACATAAGACCCGACGTCTTCTCGGGTGGACAGCCGCGTAATTCGAAGCAGGTATATCCCATAAAACTTTATCACCTTTGACAGCAATGCTAAACTTTTCCACAGGGAACAGTTTTCATTGAAATAGCGTGAGTCGTGAACTTCTTTTACGAAAATTCCCATGTTTTATGCAATGTGAAACTTCACTGCCGTGTCCACAGCAGCTCATCACTTCTATCCAGCCCACACACTCACACACTGCCTGTTTATATCCACTTTAATATCGCCCTCCTATCTAGTCCTGGTCTCCGAAGATTGCAGAAGCCTATTTTCAGACATGAACCCTGCACTTTGCCCAGTAAGGATGGCGAGAAGCACTAGACACCGTTGTGAGGAATAATAGCCTCAGGACCGGGAAAACGACCTTGACCCAACGACTGCAAAATATGAAACACCAGTGCTAACGACCGACATCTGACTTTCTCGCTATTCTCATTTCAAGTGCACATGAATTACTGCAATAAACTACAAACTACATTGCTCAAACGAATTATCAGCCTACAAGTGGTGTTTTTAACAGATACTCGACAAAAAGGCCCACAACATGAGACATAAATTTACGTATTTCTCCTTTTGTTATGCGGCCTAAATCCGCGCACTAAAGTGGCCAAGGCGAGACTATCTGTCCACTTTCAGAGATATCAAATTGCTTTACCCTCCTTCCTGAAACTTATAAAAGGTACACGACGACGTGTGACTGGGGAACCGCATATTTCTTAACAATGTAGTAGTCCCATCGTGAAGACAGTTGCCGGTCTTGTGACCCTGTATTGGAATGACATTGACTGTTATTGAAATTAATTCCACAAATCTCAAGTTGGTGTTCATCACTAACGGGATAAGTGGAGAAGGTTTCCCTCACCTTCATCTGATATTTCGGGTTTCTAATTCGCTGGTTTTTTAAGGCACTTCTGCATAAAAAGCGCAAAATTCTTTGGGGCGAAAAACAAAGAATACTCTAAATCTGTGACGTATTAATATGGCATTTACTTGTGGGGGGGGGAAAGGGGGGGGGATGCAATCTGTGTCATATTAGAGGTGCCTATATGAAATCACGAATCATGTTGTTGCTGACAACTTGGTCGAAATATGAGTTTGTTACCTGAGTAGGGAAGATCATAATCGGAAAATTAGGACTAGGTAACAAAGAACAGATGTTGGTAAATATTCCTTCGTAAATGTATGTATGTATTTCGGTTTCAAAACGTTGTTCTACGTTGTCCGACAACTAGACTCCACTGTTTCCTATCTTCTCACTGGCCTTCATTTATTTATTATATAGACAGTCCGTTTTTCCAAGCCTTTGTCTAGGTTTTTTAGCATGTGTGTTTTTTTCCCCTGGGTGATGGGGTGTTGGCCTATCGACCCAACCCCCAACCTGGAGGACCAGTGTATCTCTCTTTGTCTGGGTGCTCTCCTTTGACTTGTCCGACAAGGGTGGCCCTAACAGTAGCTACGCTACCGCCGGCATAGCTCTCTGGATCATTGCACCACACAAGCTTCCCAACCCTGCAAAAGATGCCTTCGTCAAGGTGGAGATACTTCAAGAAGGCCCTTCGTAAATATGACCATTAAAAGTTGGAACCAAATGCCTGCAGGCTGACTAGCGTCTTTCCCCTGTAAACTAAACATTTTTAGAAAGAGGGTTAAGAATGTAGTTACAAGCAACCGAATTCCAGTGGGGACTGAGTGTAAATGAGTGAAGTGATGTGAAGTGTAGGGATGTGAAGTGAGTTACGTTGAAGTTCTTAGGGAGAAAAGTAACACGCACATTAAGGTGACCTTATATTGAGGGTACTTGATCGTAATGTGACTATTTTATTTGGTGTGTATCTTGTATTGTGGTTGTTTTAACTTGTTTTGTAATATGTCAGCGAGTGTAAGTGTAGGTTTTGTAATGTGTGGGTGTGTGTATGTATGGGTTTTGTAATGTGTGGGGGTTTTGACAAAAGTGTGGGTGTTTTGGTAATATGTGTACTTGCATTTACTGTGTTTTTGTATTGTTTCGTTGATGTATATTTATTCTTATTTGTTACTAGTGTAAGGACCACTGCCACCGAGTGAAAAACCAATTGCCGTAAATAATAATAATAATAATAATAATGTCTGGCTTCTTTCCGTGAGACTTCCCAGTGGTTAAAATTTTCCCTGAATGGGTTACGCGCCCAGAGTAGGGTAAGTCCAGTGGTAGGATAGCTACCTTTAGCCTCTGGCATATGGCAGCGAAACTTGGACTATTAAAGCAAATGACGCCAGAAGAATAACAGCAGCAGAGATGAAATACATGAGAAGAACAGCAGAATACATTTGGACAGATTACAAAACAAATGCACTAACTGCAAAGGAGCTAAAAATAATACCAATTGTGGACAAATTACTGGAATACAAGAGAAACTGGATATGCCATGTAAATAGAATGCCTCGAAATAGATTGCCCATGGTAATGAAATACTACCCCGTAACTGGCAGAAGGAATCATGGTAGACCTTTGAAGAGACTTCTGGATACGTGAGACCGGAACGGGTCAACAAGTGGCCCAACTCCATTAAACATATTATGATGATGATGATGATGATGATGATAATAATAATAATAATAATAAAGACAATACTCGTGCTAGAATACATTCTAATATCAAATCTCAAACAGGCCACATAAATGTACACACACAATAAGCCTAAACCGTATGACCTTCACACGCGTTGTAGGGCTCCATGGACGGAGATCGGCCCGTTGAAATGCTTCTACTTACATTCCTGTATAGAGGGGTTTCCAGCTCGTGCTACCAATGTTTGAGCAATTCAAGACTTAACAGCCTTAAACACTGTGACCGGTTTCCAAAGACACATTACTTTTGAAATAAAGTCACATGATTACTCCTTTACCTATCAAAAGCAAGGCTCAAACTTCTTGCACCAGTTCTGATGTGGAAGTGTACGCCTATATGAAGAAATTTCATTGAAGTTCACGCACAAAAATATTTCTTTTACAGACGCCCAGTGAATGGTGTGTATAATTCCCCTGCTTGGAGAGAAAGTACCACACCTGTGACGTCAAAGCCACCAGTTTCCATGGCTACCGGGTTTCCACCAACAGATGGCAACAGCCCGATATATGGAATTAACTCTTACTTCGTTTCCATGGTTACCGGGTTTGCGTGGTTACGATAGAATTTGTTTAAGGATATTTACGAAAAATGTGGTAATAAACGAGTTATTGAACAAGTGAAGGCACATATGACTTTTTTGTTTCATGAGACGTATTATTATTATTAACTAAAGATCACATTATTATTTTACCAACTTTATGCTGGGTATTTACAGTCATATACCTGAGGCAAACCATGTTTCTTGGGTATACAGTGTTGCAGCAGTTCCGTAATTACAATTTATGCTACACGTAACGTTATTTCCCACATTCAGTATTTCGTTACTATTGCATTAGTGCTTTCCGCAGTATGTGTGCAGTGCCCAATATGGCTATCTTATGTAGTTCCTTCATTTCGAGTTTTGCCGGCAAGTTGCTCTGGCGTTTTCTGGACGAATCTGAGACGGTTCCCGCTGCCCCTACCGTAACTGGTGTCACTTTATTTTTACATTCCACATGCGCTGCATTTCTATTTAAGTTCTTCATAGTTTAGACTCTTCTCGGCTCCTTTCTTGATCACATTTCTGTCCCCTGAGCCTGCAGCATTTATTAACATACAGTACACGTTCCTGCTCCTCTTGCATTATCACGGATTCTGATGTCCGGTATGTTGTTACGGATGGTTCTGTCGTTTGCCACTGGTTGCGTCCATAATAAGGTAACCATATTTTCATGACATGTTTTTACTTATTTTGGTAAATATTCATACCGGTGTTCCTTGTTTAATTTTTTGAATATCTGTTAAATATTATTTATGAATTAGTAGGATACCATCCACATACCTGAAATATCCTATTATATGAGGTATTAGCAATAAATCAACAGTATTTTTCTGCTCGAGGTAATGTAAATATAATTCTGAAAAAAAAAAAAACTTAATGGGAGTGCCCAGAGCTAAACTGTCTGTATGGACAGTTCTCCGTCGTGTTGAAAAGAGTAATGATTTCTACATTATTGCTTAATTCATTTACTGATGGATTTATCAGTTTCATACGTACATCAATTCCCTTTTTTGGGATATTTGTATACACATTTGAGATGTCGAAAGAGACAAATTTAGTGTAGCTATAATATGTCATTTGCTGTGCTACAAATCGGAAGGTCGCTGGTTCGATTCCAGATGGTGTCGTTGGAATTTTTCATTGACATAAAATCCTTCCGATCGCACTGTGCCCCTGGGGTCGACTCAGCCTCTAACAGAAATGATTACCAGGAGGATTTCCTGGGGGTAAAGGCGGTTAGTGCATAGGGCTGACAACCTTACCCCCATCCTGTGCCGTTGTCATGAAATCTGGGACTTAACTTCCTGGAACCCTCTGGGCCACTCCAGGCCTGTAACGGGACTGCTTTACCTTTATAATATGTCATTAAATAAATTCATGGTATTTTAAACGCTGAATACAATTGGTAGGGAAATGCATATTTTAAGAATTTTAGTTATAAATTTGGATAATTTACATGCAGGTGCTTTTCTCCAATTGATTATATGTCTCATTGGATGCATGTATTGGACAAGAGTAATAAAATCTGCAACACTTATAACAATTTTAATAAATTAGTTTTCGAACTAAAGAGGAAGAGGGTGATTCTGCAACTATCTCGCCCAACGGGCCGTCTTTATTATTTTTTTGCGTTTGCTGAAATTAATATATATTACAGAAATATCAAATACGTGTTATTAAGTTCATATTCAAGCAACATAAAATCACGCCATTAAATGATTACAAATTAGATACAATTAAATAATTAACTGATTAATGTAAATATGACACTCCCGTAACTGTGACCTCTGAGCTGCATTTCTTTAGAAACATGCCCATAGTTACGCGAATGCGCTGTAATTTGCATTTTCGGCGACGAATTTTGTTTCTAACCTCTGTTTTTGCCTGGAATGTGTCTTGCTGGAAAGTATAACCCAAACTACCAGTAACGATTTTTCATTAATCGTCGTCCTGAATCATAATGGCTGCACACTTCCCTCCACCTCCTATACGCATCCTTCAATTACGATGTTGACGTTGAAGTATGGTCTTTCGGTTTTGGGGGTCTTCTTAAAGTGTAAGAAAGCTTAGCTGGTTTTTTGTATTAGCGTATTCTAGCAGACTGAAGGTGTTCTAAGAACAGGAGACGACGCAACAATCCTCACCATGACTTGCTTGTCCTGACCGTGACCAATCGTGTTACACCAATCTTCTTGCTCCGTCACCAAACATAAAAGTGTCCCCCTACTGGGCGATCTAAATCTTCCAGCAAACGAAAAAGACTTAATTGTGCAAGTCTTCGTTAATGTGATGACCAGGACTCTGTATTCAGTAGGCCCACTGGGAACTTCACTTAGTCACGACACAAGTGTCACGTCGCATACAGTATTTAGAAGTCCAAGTCCAGTTACCTCTCAGCTCCTGGTGTGTTGTGACCACTTCAGAAGCTGAAGGGTTCTTCGTCTTTGTCAGTACGATATGAGGGCGTCATTCCCATTCCATCAGACTGTGAATGTGCACACTGGCATAATTCCAAATGCTTACTACTAAGAAAAGACATTTCTGAATATAAAACACCATCTATGCAAGGCTACCTCAACCCGTAGCTCGCGGGCAACGAGTTACGCGTGACACAGTGCTGCGTTAACCGAAGAAACATTTGAAATGAGAAAATGACATAGAACGCCGAAACAATGTCGGAAACTTACGAGCTGTGTTTTATATAGACATGCTTTATATTACTAACTCATGTGGAATAAATGTGATAGAAACAGCACCAAGTAGCCATGGTTGTGAACTGCATTTCTTAAGTAAATCTTCCTATCATCAGTACAGTTTCATTGCATCTAAAGTACAGAAAAATGAACAGGTAAAATTATATGTTTCAGGTGCACCCGTGCGAATAATTCCCACGTAGAAAAAATATATTTTTAATTAACAAAAAAAAAACTGGTTTACATTTCCGAAACTTTAAAGCACCTTCAGATATCCAATGTTTGGTATCATCAATCTATCATCTTCTATACACTGTCGATACTCTTAAATAAATGCAAGGGCGATGTCAGACGAAGAGACTCTGGAAAATGCAACATACAGCTGACCACGGGAAAAAACAGGGGATGTCAGATATATTCCAAAACGCCGGTGGTCATAGTAAAAACAATTTTGATCGGAAATCTGTCATGCTTTAAATTTTTCGATTGCTGCACAACGAAGCGTATGATAGTGGTGTTTATTTTTCAGATTTAGTCCATGTAGTGGTAAACCTGAAGGTGAAAAACTTTTAAGAAACTTAAGAGGATAGAGGCGTTCACCCAAAATATCTTCGTAATCTACATAGACTACACTGTCTTGAAATCGTTTTGAATTAAAATAATCACGATCCGATCACTTATTTCATTGCAAGCTTTGTCCTTTGCACTCAGGACTGCAGTGTTGGTTAGACTGTGCGTATCAGTTAAGTTAATGTAAACCGTTTGGAAATAAACTAACCTGCCTCAAGCGGAGGCCCATGGTAATACAGTGCATGAAATATGTTAGCTTCCCATGGCCTCCCGAAGAGGCAACGCTGTCAATTTTTAACGGTGGCCTTTTTCAGTTAAAAAATTTTTTGACAAGAATTAATAAAAACAGAGAAGCCAAGCCATCATTACCGAATCACAAGCTTTCGAAAAATGTTTACAATGAAAAGATGCGTTCGGTAGTTCAGTATATCATGTGGTGTTGCAAACAGACCGTACCGTCTTAATATATATAATTATTATGCGCACACTTACTCATTCTGTGCATTTAAAATGCTGACCGCATGCACAGCAAAATGGGCCGAATTTGCCCACACCACACAAAAAAAAATTGAGCGACGGGACCTCTACTAAATTTTTAAAAGTTTGCTGCTCATAACATAAATTGTACATAGATGTACATAAATCATCTTTCGCGGAAAATCATACTTCTTTTTCTTAGTTTCATTCCCCACTCATTATTTTCTTTATTTGCCAACTTATTTATTTATTTATTTATTTACGAAAGCCGTTGTAGACAAGCACGGTTTGTTAGGTTCGGGAAGAGAAAACTCACCGAGGAACACACAAACTGAGCGGAGTTGTGGGGTTACAGGCGGTAAAGTAGAGGGCTATAAGTAATTCCAACATTATTTCAGCTGTAGAGCTACAAGAAGTCAACGTATCTCCATAAGGAAAACATGGGCTGAGGGTGTCCGAGGACAGGACGCTAAGAATGACACATGGGCCCGAGAAGGAGAAAATAACAGGCTTCAGAAAATTATATCATAAGGAGTTTCATGATATGTACTTCTCACTAGATATTATTCGCGTGATTAAGGCACGGAGGAGAGAATGGGAGGGGTACGTGGCACGAATCGGGGAGAACAAAAATTGGTACATAATTTTGGTGGCGGTTCCTGAAGGAAAGAGACCACTGGAATGACCTCGGGGCATATGACAGGATAATGGTAATCCGATCTTGAAGAACACGATCAGACAGCGTGGATTAGACAAACCGGGCTAAGGACAGGGACAAGTGGCGATTCTTGTGAACATGGCAATAAGATTTCTGGTTCCAAAAATTCGGCGAGTTTCTTGATTGGCTGAGGACAGACTGGTCCTCGAGAAGCGCTCTGCTCCATGAACATAGTAACCTAGGTATTCTTCGTCAGTCAGCCATATGAAGAGACACATAGACACACAGACAGACAGACAGTTGACTGACTAGCTATCTTATGGGGTTGCTTTAACAGCCACTTTATTAATATTGTAACGATGTGCCTTTTTTATGTTTACATTCATCCTTCATTGAAAAAAGTCGCTTCCTACGTTCGCCATGTCTCGCCGCCTGTCTGCAGCAATTCGAGAACCGCGATACATATATATATATATTTATTTATTTATTTTAATTTGGTACTTGAGCACTTTCGTTATAATGTCGACAAATTACAACTTCCGGTAAGATCGACCGACAGCAAAGACAACTGGACAGGTAGACGTAGGTGTGTTTCTGTGTTCATCCGGATTGTGACATGTTAAACACTTGTCAGAATGAAAAATATAACAAAAATGAGACATACATTCAATGCCTAATACATGCTGTCCGAATGTACGTAGGTTATTCGGAAAGTAAGTACCGTCTGCGCATATCTCTCGCGCATCCTCGAGACTGTCACTCTGCGCATGTGCAGTGACTTCCTCTATCAATTAAGAAGCCACAGACGTCATTTCGTGAAAAATTCGTGTTATGTTTATGTTTGTTCCTTGCGTTAAACATGTTTGAGACAATTGAAGGAGCCGCCGACTGTGAAATAGGTCTGTAATTCGTTTTTTGAACGCTAGGAATGTGCTACCAAGTGAGATTCATCACCAGATCTGTCAAGTGTGTTACTGTAGAAACCCGAAGATTGGTAAAACGTACGTTTTACCAGTAAATCCTAGCATTTACCATAGTGAGGTGGTAAAAGTCCGAAAAATGTTTGAAAACGCTTTCATTTCGGGCTTTTACCGAATCATGTCGGTAAATGCTGGCATTTGCCGACACCTATTGGTAAAAGTCCGAAATGAGCGATGAGTCTGTCCGAGCCTGTACTCTACATGCTCGTGACTCTTATCTGTTCGCGCACCTACCCGCTCCGTTGTAGCCAAACCTCGTGAGAGTACAGAAGGGTGTGAGCGGCTACGATCTAGAATCAGTTTGTTTTTGTGCCAATATATTCTACGTTTTCTTATTTCGTCCATAAAAATGAGTGATATTATGCGGGAAAGGTTTTACAATCTTTTGAATGAATCAGTGAATAAGAAGAAGGATAACTTTTATTTAACAAGTGGTAGATACAATTCTATGTTAAATGAAGTGAAAGAAGCTAAAAGTGTAAAGGAAAACAAGCAGTTCACTATAGGCCGTTGAAACGCTATGATATTCTCAACATATGAGGCGAAGAGAAACTTACAGTGCCATTATTTGCAGTGGGGGAAAAAAAGCAGAAGTCCTGTACTATGTTACTTTTGACGAACTGTTCAACGTGATACACGAAGCTCACATCGCTCTTGACCATGCTGGAAGAACCCGCATGATCAAGAAACTGAATCGTAAGTACAAGAATGTGACTGTAGAGTCTATCGTCACGTATTTCAGACTATGTGAACCATGCAAAAAAAAAAATGTAGTTACGAATATTCTACACAATGAAATGAATTCTCGATGCCAAGTCGACCTGATCGATATGCAATCCAATCCTGATCGTGATATGAATTTTATTTTTGTGTATCAAGATCATCTTACAAAATTCGCCCTTCTCCGATCTCTACAAAGTAAAAGAGCTTATGAAGTGGCATATCATCTTCTGGACATTTTTACAACTTTTGGGGCGCCAAACATTCTCCACTACGACAACGGAGGGGGGGGGGGATTTTGAAACCAAATCAAAAAGAGTTTATGTGAAATGTGGAATGATATAAAAATAGTCGACGGTAAACCGAGACACAGTGAATCGCAGGGTTCAGTCAAGAGGGCGAACCAAGACGTTGGGAACATGTTGGCAACGTGGATGGAAACAAACAACACAACAAAGTGATCGGAGGGATTACGATTTGTACAGGCAATGAAAAACAGAGCATATCATGAGGGAATCAAATGTTCACCTTACGAGGCTATGTTTGGTGTTCCTATGAAACTGGGAATTGCTAACTCTGTTTTGCCATGAAATTTAACTATTAACATGACCACTGAGGAGGACCTAGAAAAAGTTATAAATATTAATAATGAATGCACGGGTGATATAGAAGATGCAGGCACTGTCCACGAACCAACACTTGATTTGGAATTGCAAGGTAATGATAATACAAGTGAAACAGAAACCTACGTAACAATGGAAGTGGAGACCGAAGTT